>ERZ772764.317-NODE-317-length-35427-cov-4.523013_pt1 | contig 35427 bp, 49 predicted proteins | sample MGYA00512163_ERZ772764 | MGnify/ENA primary metagenome ERZ772764 (study PRJEB29015, sample SAMEA2737903) | human oral metagenome | biome: human oral; feature: human-associated habitat; material: dental | place: China | collected 2094 ... | reverse complement strand
AATCCTCATCACCGACACCGTGGGCACCATTACCGACCTGCTCTCCACCGCCTACGAAGAGTGCCAAAACGGCGTGATTTACGGCCGCGCAGGCCTGGGTAAAACCACCGCTTTGCGTGTATTTGCCAAGCAAAATCCGGAAGTGGTGCTGATTGAGACCCTGACCACCTACACGCCCAACGTGCTGCTTAAAAACATCGCCAAAAAAATCGGCGTGGAACTGCGCGGCAGCACCAACGACATCAACGAGGCGGTGATTAAAAGGCTGCAGAGCAGCGGCCGCCTGCTGATTGTGGATGAAGCCGAGAACCTGTCCACCCGCTCACTGGAGCTGCTGCGCCGCCTGCACGATTTGGCCGGCATCGGCCTGGTACTGGTGGGCACCCCGCGCCTGCTGTCCAACCTGAAAGGCCGCCACGGCGAGCTGGAGCAGTTGTACAGCCGCGTGACCCTGCACTGGGACTTGGGCGACAGCGTGCCGCGCGAGGAGTTGGACGCCATTGCCCGCGCCACCCTGCCGGAATTGGCCGACAAGGCCAAGCTGCGCGGCAAGATTATTGAGAAAGCAGGCGGCAGCCCGCGCCGGTTGTTCAAAATCCTCTCCAATATGTACCGCATGAGCTACCTGAATGCCCGCGACGACGGGGAAATCCTGCCGATGGACGAAGCTTTGCTGGAGCGGGTGGAGATGGTACTGATTAGGAACTGACATGGCTACCCGCAGATGGCAACGGCTCAAAACCTGCCGCGTCTGCCGCCGCCTCAAGTACCTGCGCAATTACCGCTACATCGGCAGCGGCAGGGAGCGACACAAGGAGCGGGCGGACAGCTGGTCGGACGTGTGCCGGGAGTGCGAAAACGAGGCTAAGGCTTTGAAGGCACAATAATTTTTTTGCCTTGCATTTTTGATAAGTGATTGTAATTAAAGGATTTTAAAAATGTTTGCAGATGTGATGGAAGTGAAACTGCGCCAGTGGCTGATTGCTGTAGCTGCGGCCATAACCTACAGCGGACTGGCCGCCTCCTGCGCCCCGCAGCCCGTGCCGGCCGTGAGTGCCCGCGCCGCTGCTGTGCAGGAAGCCGCCGCCCGCAGCGCCGCCCTGCAAAGGCAGGTGGAACGCGAAGTGGCGCAACAAGAGGCGGCCTACGGCCGCATGAGCGACCAAGAGCGGATGCGCGGCATAGTGTATGACCCCATCCCAAGGCTACCTGAAAACGAAAGGACAAAACCATGATTAGGCGACCGATTAGACGACGCGGCTACAACTTGAGCGACGAGGAATTTAAGGCGCGATTAACGGAGCGTCGGATATTGCAGCGCAAGGCTAGGCAGGCACAACAAACACAGCTCAAACAGACGAGCTACCGGAAAAAACAGAGGAGATAAGCATGGGTCAGCAGGAAAAACTCGAAAACAAAATGGCGATTTGCCAAGCAATGGACGGCCAGCCGCCGCTACGGATTGAGCGGCTCGCCCAGTTGAGCGGCGTATCCGGCCGGGACTTGACCGATGCGCTGGTTGAGCTGGAAGGGGTTGGTGCCGTTGCCTCCACCCTGAAAGGCGACAAGATGGTTTACAGCCTGGCATCTGCCAAACCTGTGTCGGACAAAAAACCTGCCGGGAAAAGTGAAAAAGAGATGCGCGAAAACGTGCTGCGCTACTTTAAAGGCCGCCCCGGCCAGGATGTAAGCACCCGCAGCATCAACGCCATGCTCGGCAGCCATCAGGCAGGCACCAGCGTATTGAATAAACTGAAAGAAGACGGCCTGATTGAGCGCTCCGGACACGGGATATGGCGGCTGGTAGGCGGGCAGGATGAGGAAAAACCGACCAAACAACAGCCGGAAAAGCGGATGGATGCCGCCATGACGGCCATCATCAACACCTTTAAGCCGCAGGCAGGGCAGGAACAGGCAAAAGACAGTGATGCAGCGGTTTTGGCTGCAGCCAACACCGACGAGAAGCCGGGCGACGAGCATGACATCACCATCGGTTGCTTTAGCGACGGCAGTTTTAGCCTAGATAAGGGCAATGGCCTGTGGAAGATGCGATTGAGCCGGGCGCAGATGATGAAAGTGATGGGGTTTGTGGAAAAGTTTATCGCGATAGAAGGGGTTTGAGATGAGAGAGCGTCCGATTTTATTCAGTGGCCAGATGGTACGGGCGATTTTAGAAGGTCGTAAAACGCAGACCAGACGTATGGTTAAACCACAGGCCGCCATACTGACCGATGAAATGGCACGTGGCTTTGGCATACGTCCTCCAGCAGTTGAAAACGCTCCTGTTATCCCATGCCCCTATGGACAACCCGGCGACCGCTTATGGGTGCGCGAGGCTTGGGCGGTACACCCGGAAACGGGCAGCCTGCTCTACAGGGCTGATGACGAAGCCCCCGCAGATACCCGTTGGAAACCGTCCATCCACCTGCCGCGCAAACACAGCCGCATCCTGCTTGAGATGACCAGCATTAGGGTGGAGCGACTACAGACCATCAGTTGGGAGGATGCGCTGGCAGAGGGTACGGATAACGACCCGGCAACAACCAATGCCGTTGGCAGCTTTGCCAAATACTGGGACTACATCAACGGCGCCGAAGCATGGGATATGAACCCGTGGGTGTGGGTGGTTGGATTTAAGAAAGTGGAGGTTTGAGATGGATAAGCAAAAGGTGTTGGAGAAAATCAAGAAATGCCTGGCACTGGGCGAATCGGCCAACGAACACGAGGCGGCGCAGGCCATCCGGCAGGCACAGATACTCATGAAAAAGTACGGCATCAGCGAAATGGATGTGGAACTGTCTGCCGTAACCGAAAAAGGCGTGGCTTGCGCATCAAGCCTGCCGACTTGGCACCAAGTCCTGATTGCCCAGTGCGCCAAGGCATTCGGGGTTGAATGCTACCAGCACACGCAGTGGGGTTTGGCCGAAGCACGGTTTTTTGGCCTCGGCATCAAGCCGGAGCTGGCCGCCTACGCTTACGAGGTATTGCTGCGCCAACTGAAAAAAGAGCGGCGCGAATACATCAAAAACGAGCTTAAAGCGGTACGCCTGTCGCGTAACAAGACCGTCCGCGCCGACCAATTTTGCACAGGCTGGGTGTATGCCATCGTGAAGAAAGTGCAGGAATTTGCCGCCGAACCGGCAGAAAAAGAGGTGTTGGCACACTACAAACAGCAGATGGGCGAAATGGGACAGGCCAAAAAACGCGATGTGCACGGCGGTTCGAAAGCCAGCAGAGAGCAGGATTTGGCTGCCGGAGTAAGAAAAGGCCGCGAGGCGCAGCTGTACCACGCGATGGACGGCGGCGAAGAACGGAAGCAGTTAGGTTTAAACGGATAAAGGAGCAGGAAATGAAACGGCGATTTGAATTCGGCGACCATGTGCGCTTTAAAGATGAAGAAAATCCTGTGTTTGGTGTGATTTTGGAAGAAGCAAATATATACGATCAGGTTACTGTGCAATTTATATGCGATGAAGAAGCGGCGGTTGTCTATGCCAATGATTTGGAGTTTATCCCCCATCCCGACACCGCCCGGCTGGATTGGATGATCCTGCGCGACTACCCGGACGACATGAGCACCGAAGACAGGGTGTTTGCCCTGCAAGCCGAGCGCGACAACATCGATATCTTTTTGCGGCTGGATGCCGAACAGGGAGCGGCAGCATGAAAACCCGTTGCCCGTGCTGCGGCGCGGAAAACTCGCTGGATGCGCTGATTGCCCACGAACAGGCGCGGCAGAGCCTGTGGACGCTGGCCAATATCGGCGGGCCGATGACCCAAGGGCTGGTGCAGTACCTCGGCCTGTTCCGCCCGAGCAAATCCTCGCTCTCTCAAGCTCGCATGTACTCGCTGATGTCCGAGCTGATACCCGACATCCGGGCGGGCGAAATCCGCCGCAACGGCCAAGTCCACCCCGCCCCGGTGGCTGCCTGGACATACGCCTTTAACGAGGTACTAGCCTCCCGTGATGCAGGCCGCCTGAAAACCCCGCTCAAATCCCACGGCTACCTGTACGAGATTATCGCCGGTTGGACGGGCAATGCGCCTGTCGAGGCTGCTCCTGCTGTCCCAGCCCAGCCAGCTCAACAACAGGCCGCACCCAGCAGCACTCTTCAGGCAGCAGCGGCCGGCGAAAAGTTTAAGCGGTAATCCAAATGATGACCAAAGAAGTAAACAACGCCTTGGTGTCCGGCCTGCAGCACATGTTCGCCATGCGGCTGCCTGGTCATCCGCCGCTCGATGCGGCAGACGGAACGTATCAGGCATGGATTGCAGCCTTTAACTCGTTGCCGATTGCCTGGGATGACCGACGCGACCCGCAGCGAATCGAGCAGGCCTTCGGCACCCTGTGGGCAAACATAGACCGCTGGCCGACCCCGAAAATGCTGATTGCCTGCATCCCGCCAGTGCCACCCCCGCCGCAGCTGGAAGCCCCGAAAAAGGTGTGGACGGAAGAGGAAATAACCCGCAACAAAAAACGGCTGGCCGCCGCGCTTGCCATGCTGGCCGAAAAGATGATTGATCGAAACCAGTTTTTTGACGAAGAAAGGAAGTAAAAATGGCAGTAAAAACCAAAAAAACCCGACTGAAACAAGCCGCCCAAGTGGCTGCACAGAGCAAAGACGACGTGGTGGCCTACATCCGCGAAATCGGTGACCTCACCCGCGACCGCGAACGCCTTGCCGCCGCTATGAACGACGGCATCGCCGAATTGCAGGAAAAGTACGCCAACGATGCCGCCCAGCTCAACGAGCGCATCGAAGCCCTGCAAGACAGCGTGCAGCTGTGGTGTGAGGCTAACCGGCTGTCCATTACCGACGGCGGCAAGGTTAAGTTTGCCGACTTTGTGACCGGCACCGTGAAATGGCGTGTGAACCCGCCCAAAGTGAGCGTGTCCGGCGTGGATGCCGTTATCGCCCTGCTGGAAGCCGACCCCGACCGCTCACGCTTTTTGCGCGTGAAACGCGAGGTCAACAAAGAGGCCATCCTCAACGAACAAGAGCTATTTGCCGACGGTCAGGTGCCGGGTATCAAACTGGTACAGGGCAAAGAGTTTTTTGTCATCGAACCGCACGATCAAGTGCTGGAGGGGGCGTGAGATGGATACGAAGAATGAAAGTACCGGAAATGGTCCAATTTGGAAATATACCTTTGAAAAACTGACCGATTTAAGCGTGCTGACTGAGGATGAACTCATCCGCTGGTTTGAGGATTTTAAAATCTGGATTGCATTTCACAGAGGGCTGCCACCCGAATTGGAGGGATTGGTAAAAGTGACCGACAGGATGATATGGACTGATGACGGCAAGGTCGGAGTTAAAGACGTGAGTGTTATACATGACTTCGGTCAGGAGGTTGGGAAATGAAAAAATACCTATTAGTCGAGATGCCTGATTTTTCGGTTTGGCGCGTGCCGGTACAGGTTATTGCCGATGCCATGACGGATTATTACGTCGAGCAGTGCGGCGAAGATCGCGAGAAGGCTAAAGCTGAAACCGAGCTGTTGTTTACTGAGAATGAGTTCGAAATCGAATACTGGGCATCTGAAAATATGGATTGGGATGCAGTTAAACCCCATGCCGTGCGGGTGTCCAACGGGGAGGTGGATTACCGAGAGGGCTGGATAAACGGTATCAAATGTGTAACCGACGATGAGGAGCAAAAAGATGTGGTTTAAGCAATGCCAAGCCTACAGGCTACCTGAAACCCCGGATGCGGCCGTTTTAGCCGCCGTCTTGGACGAACACCGCTTTGCGCCACCCTGCGGGCTGGATTGGTTTACCGACGGTTTTGCTGTGCCGCAGCCGTTTGGTGACGAGCTGGTATTTGCCGCAGATAAAACGCTCGGCATCTCTCTGAAACGTGAAGAACGGGTGCTGCCGGGTGCGGTCATCAAAACCGTCTTGGATGAAAAAATCGCCAAAATCGAAGCAGAGGAAGCCCGCAAAGTCGGCCGCAAGGAAAGGCAGGAGCTGAAAGAGCAGATTGTTGACGAGCTACTGCCGCGCGCCTTTACCCGCGCCAGCCGCACTGATGCAGTCTTGGTTGGCGGCTACCTGCTGATTAACCAGACCGGCAACAAAGCCGAAAACCTGTTGGGCCATCTGCGCGAAGCACTGGGCGGGCTGCGGGCACTACCCACCGTTACCCGCCGCTCCGTATCCGAACTGATGACCCAATGGCTGCTGCGCGGCGAGGCTGACGGACAATTTGAGCTGGACGACTACGTAGCCTTGGTGGGCGCGGGCGATATGGGCGCGGAAATACGCATCAAGCGCGAAGACGTAACCGCCGAAGAAGTGGTGCAGCATGTGAAATGCGGCAAACGCGTGGTCGAGCTTGGCTTAGTATGGCGCGAGAGCGTGGTGCTGGTACTGACGCAAGATTTGACCCTGAAACGCCTCCGCTACCTAGACCACCTGCAGGAGGATGCCCAGAGCCACGGTGACAGCGGATTTGATTTGGCCGCCGCCTCGCAAATCATCTCAAGCAACGCATTGACCTCGATACTGGCCGAGCTGGCCGAATTGCTGGGCGGCTGGCAGGATTAAAGGCTACCTGAAAAATCGAAACCCGCGCGGCACGGTTTGCCGCTTTTAAACAAGAGCAAAACATGGCAAAAGTAACCATCACCATTGAAGACATAGGAAATACCGTAAACATCAAATGTGTCAGCGATGTGCCTATGGAACACGGTGCCAATACCCGGGCGCAACATTATGCGATGATCGCTCTGGTGGCCATCGATGAGGATGCCAACATGCATGACAATGAGCAAGATGACTAGAGCTTAAGCCGTAAGCAGGCTGCCTGAAAAATCCTACACCATGAAAATTACACTATGTGTAAATGTGTAATTTCCCATTTTTGAAACCCGCGCGGCACGGTTTGCCGATTAATTTAAACTGGAGTTAAACCATGAATAAACAGGATTTAATCAAAGACATCGCCGAGCGTGGCGAATTTACCAAGGCCGATGCCGATGCCGCCCTGAAGGCGGTGCAGGGTGCCATTGCCGCAGCATTGACCCGCGGCGACAAAATCACCCTGCCGGGGTTTGGCACGTTTAAGGTGGTGGAGACCGCTGCCCGCACTGGCCGCAATCCGCAGACCGGCGAGCCGGTAGAAATCCCGGCTAAGCGCAAAATCAAGTTTAATCCGACCCAAGCGCTGAAGGATTTGGTGCAATAAGGGGCAACAAGACAAAACAGGCTACCTGAAAAGGCAGCCTGTTTTTTTTGCGCACTGAAACGCTTGCCGACACAGCGGCAGGGGATGGCGGGTAGGATAGGGTATCTTCGCGCTAGGAGTAAGTAGAGGTTTGCAGATGATTAGATATATCTTGGGGTTTTATTGCGGCACAGCCGTAATTGTGTGCTTGGAGCTGCTCCTGCTCGCTATTTTTATAGGATTGACATCATGCTTATGGCTTGGTTAAAAAAGAAATTTGATTTTTTCCCACAGTATGTAAACCAAGAGACCGCCGACTACGGTGCCGAACACGACAACAATGAGATAATTCAGCGTACTGCGTTCATGCCAGGGTTTTTTCACGGGCTGCGCTCCATGTGGCTGTTCAGATGCCCGTTTATCGCACATACGCTCGGCCTCATTATCGGTATGGGTATATTCCGCCTGATTAAACCGCTGCTTTAACTGCCGCAACTCTTCAAGGTAGCGGCGGCCGCTGATGGTTGGACCGCGCCACAGCAGGTTCAACACCTTGCCGTATTCGCCTTTTTGCCGGCTGGTGCGGTATGTCCCGTCCGCATAGCGGGCATCAATCAGCTCTTTGGCCGCCTCGTAGTCTTCCGGGGCAACGTGGCGTTGCGACAGCAGGCGCAGGTGGGTTTCTTGTTCGGGTGTCAACATATTGGCAGAGGGTCGGCATATCGGGCTGAAAAATGTATCATATGCCCGCTTTTGCCGATAATCCCGCTGCCGTTTATACTCTGTTTTGTTGCTTGGGAGACCACACCATGACCACCTCTCGCCACCTCGCCGCCGATTATGCCGCCTTTGCCGAACAACACGGCAGGGAGCCTATCCTGCTCAAATGCAGCCAGGCTGCCTACATCGGCACCGTGCTGCCCGAGTGCCACACCGATTTTGAGACCGGTGCGGATATCCGCTATCAAAACGCCGTGGTTGTGGTGGCCGATGTGGACGGCTGGATTTTCGAGTAAATACGGGCTTTCCAATCAAACCCCTGCACAGTTGCAGGGGTTTCTGTTGTTTTTTGTTGCTCATCTTACTGATTTGTGTATCTTAATGCCATTATGACCTGAAGGAGTGCAGAAATGGCAGAAGACACCCGCAGAAAGCTGATTGCCAAAATCCATATTATGCAGGCCGAGCAAGGCTTGGACGATGCCGCCTACCGCATGATGCTGGAGCGCATCACCGGCAAGCGCTCGTGCGCCAAGATGTCGCCGCAGGAGCTGGCCAAGGTGGCCGACGAGATGCAGCGCAAGAGCCGCAGCACCTCCCGCGCCGGGCGCTACCCGCACCGCCGTTCATCCGCCGACCCGATGATGCGCAAAATCGGCGCGCTTTTGGCCGAGCTGGACAAGTCCTGGAACTACGCCCACGGCATGGCCAAACGCATGTTTGGAGTGGATCAGGTGCAGTGGCTGACCAACGACCACATGCGCCGGGTGGTGGCCGCCCTGCAAATCTATGCCGACAAACGCAAAGCAGAGAGGAGGAGCGCATGAAACACATTGAGTTTTCCGAAGACGATTTTCGGGACGTGCAACACCTGATCCCCGAAGCATTTTGGGCGGTGGTTCGGGTGGTGGGCGTATCCAACGCCTGGGATTTGGTGCGCCACTGGGGCGGCACCTTTTTCCCGGTCGGACAAAACCGCCGCGGCGCGGGCAAGAAACTGCACGCCGTGCTGGTGGAAATCGTCGGCACCGAGGAGCTGGCGCAGCAGTTGGAAACCATGTATCTGGCCGAACGCGGCTTTTACGTGCCCAAGTGCGAGGACGCCTTCAGGGAGATGCGCGACCGCCAAATCCGCCGCGATTTCGACCGCCTGACCGGGCAAAAAATCTACCCGATGAAAGCCTATCTGGCCGTGCGCAATCTGGCCTTGGAGTACGGACTGACCGAGCGCCGCGTATGGAAAATTACCAAAAACACCGACCTTGCCCCGCCCAAATCCGCCGCGCAAGCGAGCCTGTTCGCCGCTTGATACCCTGAATCACCTGCCACCGCACCTTTTGCCCGCCTTTCCGGCGGGCTTTTTTACGCACTGAAACGGGGCAAGCCACCTGCGCCGCCGTGCCCGAGCATACTGTAGACCGCTAATAAATCTTTGCCGATTAACCAGTTAAAAGGATAGATATGCCGAAAATCACAGTCACTGCCGGGCACAGCAACCAAGACCCCGGCGCGGTAAACGGCCTGTTTAGGGAGGCCGACATCGCGCAGGAAATGCGCAATATGGTGGCGCACTACCTGCGCGAGCGAAACATCGACGTCCAAACCGACGGCGAGGGCAAGGGAAATCTGCCGCTGCCCGCCGCCATCAGGCTGATTGCCGGCAGCAGAGCGGCGGTGGAGTTTCACTGCAACGCCTTTCCGAAGCCGACGGCCGGCGGCTGCGAAGCCTTATCCCAGCCCAAAGACCGCGCCTTGAGCCAGCGCCTGTGCCAAGCGGTATCCGGTGTCATGGGCATCCCCGCCCGCGGCAACGACGGCGGCTGGAAAAACGAGGGCAGCGGCCAGCACAGCCGCTTAGGCTACGTGCGCAACGGCGGCATCATCTTGGAGCTGTTTTTTATCTCCAACCCCGCCGAGCTGGCGCTTTGGCAGGATAAAAAATGGCTGGTAGCCAAAGCCGTGGCCGCCGTATTGGCGGAGGAGGTAGTGAAATGAGCGGTATCCGCAAAGCCATGAGCGGCATCGAAAAAACCTTGATTTCGCTGGCACTGGGCAGCCTGCCTGCCGGCAACAGCTTATACAACCTGCCGCGCCCCCGCACCGTGCAGTTCGACGGTATCCCGCCGGCCCGTTGGCACCACACCGGCGTGGCGGCGGTCAAACGTGCCGCCTGCAAGGCGCGCAACCGCAGAAAGGCCAAGCGATGAATGGTTTTACACACTGGCTGGCCGGTGCGTTTACGAACCACGGCACCGGCCGGGCATCCCACACCAAAATCTGGACTCACGTCGCCTTTGCGTCCATGACCTACAAGTTTTTGACCGCGACTGCGCCGGTGGAGTGGATGTGGTGGTGCTTCGGGGTCATTGTTGGCGGCTATGCCTTGGGCAAAAGCGGTTTGAGCATCATCCCGCAAATGGCTGCCAAAAAACAGGAGGAAAACCATGATCCCGATACCGAATAAAGCCCTGTTAAAGGCCGGTTACAACCTGTTTAAACGGCTGCTGCCGATACTGGCCTTGCTGGCGCTCGCCGCCATGAGTTACCGCGCAGGCTACCTGAACCGCGACGCCAAAGCCGTGGCGGCAGCGGCCAAGGTAGAGGCGGAGTACAAAGAGGCGCAACTCAAGGCCGAGCAGGCCTACAACGCCCGACTGGCCGCCGTGGCCGCCGAAAAACAACGCTGGTTTGATTATGCCCAGGAACAAACGGCCAAGTTGGCCGACGCCAACCGCCGCCTGGACAGCCAAACCGTCCGCATCAAACAGGAGATACCCCATGCGATTGCACGCGACCAAAGCACTGGCAGCTGCCGTAGCGGCCTTGGCTCTGACGGCCTGCGGCTCTACCGCCAAGCCCTCGGTTACCCCGCCGATTAAGGTAGTCGAAAAACCGACCCTGCCGCCGGTATCGGCGGAATTGTTGGCCGACCACACCCGCCCCGCGCCGCCGACCTCCGGCAGCCCCGCCGCCCTGATTGAACATGCCGCCGATTACGGCGCCTGGTGCGGCAAACGCGATGCCCAGGCTGCTGGCTGGCAACAGTGGTACCGCAACGGACAAGGGGATAAGCCGTGAGCAGATACCGCGAATTGGTGCAGCACCGCCTCGCCGTCCACCACGCCGGCATCGAGATGCGGCTGGCGCGGGCGCGCGAGCAGGAGGCGTTTGTCTTGCAGGTGGAGCGTAAATTGTCGGCCGGCGGCTGGGACTACCGTATGGGGATGACGCCTAATTTCGGCGTGGTGTTTACCGTATTCCTCCGCCGCCTACCCTCCGACGGGCAGTTTCAGGCGGTCAGGGAGGCACTGCTCGCCTGCGGCGAGGTCGAATGCGAGATGGCGGGTAATCAGCGGCAGCTGCATGTAAGCAACCGCGCCGAACCCGGTATCGGCTGCCGCGTGGTTTTTGACGGAGACGAATATGGCTGCTGAATTTTTGACCATCAATTATGTGCTGCAGGGTGCCGTCGGCATCGTGATGACGGTGCTGTGGCGCTATATCGGCAGGGTCGATGCCAAATTTGAGGCCGTCCAGGCGGAAAACCTCGCCCTGCGCGAGCGCCTGCACGATGTGGAAAAAGCCTATCAAACCAAGCTCGAAGCCCGCGAACACAAGGGCGAAGTGCTGGAATTACTGCGCGAAATCAAAAGCGACCTCAAAGAGGTCAACGACAAACTGGACCGAAAGGCCGACAAATGACCCACCCCTACCAAGACCCGGTGTTGGCGAAACTGGAAGAAATCAGCGCCAAACAGGAACTCACCATCCAAATGCAGGAAGAAATGAACCGCCGCATGGATGACATCCACCGCGATTGCCGCCGCACGTCGGCGGTAACCGGTGCCGTATCCGGCGGCATTACCGCCGTCACCATCCAATTCCTGCGCGCCAAATTCGGAATTTAAGCTATGGCCAGACCCCAAGAAACCCGCGACAAGGTACGCCGCCTGTATGTGTTCGACCAGCTTAGCCTTGAGTTGGCCGCCGTACAGGCCGATGTGCCCGTAGCCACCGCGCGCAAATGGAAGCAGGCCGACAAGGCCAAGGGCGACGATTGGGACAAGGTCAAGGCCGCCCATGTCATGGCTTCCGGCGGCGCGGAGGAAGTGAGCCGCGCCATCTTTACCGGCCTCTTGCTGCAATATCAGAAGGTAGTGGAAGAAATCAACCTCAAAGAGGACATGGCCCCCGAAGCCAAGGTGGAGACCCTGACCAAGCTGGCCGACGCCTTTAACAAGGCGGTTGCCGCCAGTACCAAAGTGTTGCCCGAAACCAACCGGCTGGCGGTGGCGATGGAGACCGTGCGCGCCTTCGGCGATTTCGTGCGCGAAAAGCGCCCGGCAGTGGCAATGGATTTTATCGAGCTGATTGAGGAATTCGCCCCCGAAGTGGAGCGGCGTTTTGCCTGAAGGAATGAGTGATGAAACCGCAATTTAACATGAAGGCCAAGGACTTTCACAAGGAGTTGGCCGAGTACGCCGCCCAGTTGCGCCGCATGATTGAGGCGGAGGTGGACGGCTTTTCGACCAAGACGGAAGACATCTTGGCGCGGCGCAAGGCAGTAGCCGACCCGGTAAGCGGCTTCGAGTATTTCGTCACCCATTATTTCCCGCACTACATCCAGCACAAAACCAAATCCGAGCTACACGAATACCTGTTCGAGCTGCTGCCTGCGGTGGCAGCCAACCCGGAGCGTTGCTCGGAGGCTATTGCTGCGCCGCGCGGCGAAGCTAAATCTACCATTGTGACCCAGCTCTATACCTTGTGGCGCATCGTTACCGGACAGACCAAATTTGCCGTTATCGTGATGGACAGCATTGACCAGTCCTACCCCATGTTGGAGACCATTAAGGCCGAGCTGGAGTTTAACCCGCGCATCGCAACCGATTTCCCGGCAGCCGCCGGACAGGGGCGGGTGTGGCAGGCCGGTACGATTGTGACCGCCAACAACGTCAAAGTGCAGGTGGCCGGTAGCGGCAAACGCTTGCGCGGTATGCGCCACGGCCCCTACCGCCCCGACCTCTGTATCCTCGACGATATTGAAAACGACGAGCAGGTGCAAAACCCCGAGCAGCGCAAGAAACTGCTGTCTTGGCTGCAAAAAACCATTACCCCGCTGGGCGGGGTGGGCAAGAAGTACGACATCATCTACATCGGCACCATCCTGCATTACGACAGCGTACTGGCGCAGACCCTGCGCAATAAGTTCTGGCACGGCAGAATCTTTAAGGCCATCAAAACATGGCCGGAACGCATGGATTTGTGGGAGGAGTGGGAAATCCGCTGGAAAACCCACGGCCGCGATGAGGCGATGGCATTTTACCGAGCCCATCAGGCCGAGATGGAGGCCGGAGCGCAGACCTCGTGGGCGGCACGCGGCATCCTCGATTTGATGATTGAGCGCGCCAAAATCGGCAGCCAGGCATTTGCCTGCGAATATCAAAACGACCCGGCCAGCGGCGAGGATTCGCCATTTGCCGATTTGGTCGACCGCTGCTACTACCTGGACAAAGACTTGCCGCCGGACGTGGTGTACTACGGTGCGGTCGACCCGTCTTTGGGTAAGAGCAGCCGCAGCCGCGACCCGTCGGCCATCTTGGTCGGTGCGTACCAGCAGAGCACCGGCACATTGTTTGTACAGGTAGCCAATATCCGCCGCCGTGTGCCCGACCTGATTATCGAGCAGGTGATTGCCCTACAAAAAGAGTACCACTGCCAAGTGTGGGCGGTGGAAACCGTGCAGTTCCAAGAGTTTTTCAAGGACGAGTTGGTCAAACGCTCCGCCCGTGCCGGCTACACCGTGCCCGCGCGCGGTATCAAGCCCAACAGCGACAAAACGCTGCGTATCGAGAGCCTGCAGCCGCACATGGCCAACGGCCTGATTAAGTTTAGGCAGGAGCAGCGCGAGCTGATTGAGCAGCTACGGCATTTCCCGGATGCGGAACACGATGACGGCCCCGATGCACTGCATATGCTGTGGATGGTGGCCACTACCGGTAACCGCAGCAATGCGGCGCAGGTGATTCATCTGCCGCAATACGGCGACGAGTCGTGGGCGGACGGATGGTAGGAGGATGTTATGGATCAGCTGCTGCGCGACAAAATCCTGCAACACATGCTCTACCGTAAAGAGTGTACCGCCATGCTGATTTGCCACGGGCTGGGCTACAGCTTGGAGCGCTATTCGGCGGTGCGCGCTACCTTGGACGCCATGTTGACCGCCGGAGAAATCGAATACAACGCCGCCCGCCTGACGTGGCGGCTACCGAATGAAGGGAGAGGGCAGTGTTTGGCCTGATTAAATCACAACGCATTAAAACCACGGTAAAAGTCCTGACCGACGCCACCGAAGGCGGCCTGGACGAGCTGATCGCCAGCTGCGAGAGCAACAGCCAGCTGCTGGCCCGGTTGGGCATCAGCCGCCAGCAGGCCTTGCAGGCGGTTATCTCCGATGATGAGGTGGAGGCTTGTTGCGAAGACCTGCGCGCCGCCATGCTGGCGCGGCCGTGGAGGATATATGGCGAGGGTTTGTCCGACGGAGACCGCGACCGCCTGTGGCGCGTCGTGCGCCGTTATCTGCCGGTGTTGGCCGAGGTGGTACTGACAGCCAAATTGAGCGGTTACGGTGTGGCGCGTTATGTGTATCTGCGTGAAGAAGACGGCTTTTTAAGCATTGACCGGGTGAGCAACAAGGGCGATGAACTGGACAGATATACCCCGCGTTATGACGGCACGTTGCTGTACAAAGGCGACAGCGGCGACGAGCTGGTAGACACCCGTGTACTGCATTTGCTGCTGACCAACCGCGCCACCACGCGCAACCCCGCAGGCGAGATGGCGGCGGCAAGGCTCTATCCCGCCGTATCGCTGCGCAGCCGTGGTTTTGTGTACGCCGCACAGTTTATCAAGCGCTACGCCCAGCCTTATCTGGTTGGCAAAATTAATGCCGACGGCAGCAACGACCGCCATCGGAGCTTTACCGACAAGCTGTTCACCATGCTTTCCGGCGGCGCGATGTCGGTAGACCGCGAAGACAGCGTGGAGATGCTGCAAAACAGCGCCGACGGCCAAGCCTTCAAACGCTTAGAAAACCTTGCCAATGCCCGCATCCAGAAAGTGCTGCTTGGTAAGGTGCGCACTGCCGACCTCGAAACCGGCAGCCGCGCCGCCCAGGAAACCGAAGAGAAGGCGCGCGGCGACCGCATCGACTCTTATCTCGGCCTGCTCGAGCAGGCGGCGCAGCATCTGGTGGACGCGCTAGTTATGGTCAATGCCGTGTACGGCAAAACCATTAACGCACCGAAAGGCGTGTGGTTTGAATTTAATCGGCAGGTGCAGGTAGATGTACAGCGCGCCGAGCGCGACAAGCAGTATTTAGATAGTGGCCGCCTGCGCCTGACCGAAGATTACTACAAGGATATCTTGGGTTTCGAGCCCGGGCATTTCGAGCTGGTCGACCCCGCACCGCAAATCGGCCAGCCTGCCGCCGCCAAACTGGCCGTGCGCTTGAGCGCGCCGCAGCTGCCAGCGCCGGATACGGTGGAGCACACCATCATGCGCCCCAAAGTTGATGCCATCCTATCCGCCTTGGCCGAGAGCAAGGATTACGCCGCGTTTGAAGAGCGACTGTCCGGCTTGGATTTGGATGAGGCTGACAACCTGCTCATCCAGCGGCTGGTGGCCGACGGCGTGCGCTCGTGGAGCGACGGTGCGGACAGCCACATGGGAGTGACCGATGAGTGACCCGGTATTTAACCCGACGGGCCTAATTGACCGCGCCGCCTTGGAGTTCCTGCACAGCAAAAAACTACTGCCTGGCTTCAGCCACTACGATGTGTGGCTGTACCAGCACGCGGTGGCGTTTACCGTGGCTAAGATGATGGATGCCGATATGCTCGCCGAGGTCAAAGATGCCGTTGAAACCGCACAGCGCAACGGTACCTCGTTTGAGGTGTTTAAACAGCGTTTAAAACCCTATTTGATGAGCCGCGGCTGGTGGGGCGAGCAAGTGATGACCGACCCCGTGGATGGGGTGGCCAAATTGGTACAGTTGGGCAGCACCCGCCGCCTGCGTGTGATTTTTCAGACCAATATGGCCACCGCCTTCGCGGCCGGGCAATGGGCGCGCATTCAAAGCAACCAAAAGGCCTTGCCCTACCTGCGCTACAACAAGAGCGCCGCCGGGCAGCCGCGCGACAGCCACCGCCGCTACTACGGTTTGGTGTTGCCGGTGGAGCACCCGATATGGAAGCAGATTTTCCCGCCCAACGGCTACGGCTGCCAGTGCAGCGTGAGCCAGCTATCCCGCAAACAGGCCGAGCGCGAAGGTATCAGCGGTGAGCCGGATGTGGATATGGTTGAGTTTACCAACCCGCGCACCGGGCAAACGGTACTGATCCCTGCCGACATCACGCCCAGCTTCGCGCATAACCACGGCGACCGCTTGGGCGCACTACAGGCGCTGATGGCGGATAAACACGGTAAGGCCGCCTTAGCAAAACTGATTGAGGCTGCTGATGACCATGTGGCCGAACGGTTGGAGCGCTCCAATTTCTTCGGTGCGCCTCCACCATTGACTGTGTTGTCTGATGCCGGGCTGCCCGATCCGCAGGGCTTTGTGTACCAATATGCCGGGCGTGGGCACCAAATCGGCGTATTGCCGGTCGGGAAGGCCGGGTCGATTGAATGGGTGGAACAGGATGGGCAGCATTACCTTCTTGAATATACGAAGGCAGGCGTCCAAATCAATCCTATTTCAGCAAAACAGCTCACCAAGCTTAAAGCGGATGAGATAAAAGATCTAGGCAGGATAATCATACAGTCCGATATAACGCAGAAGGCGTGGAAAGAAAAAATGCCTTTCCTACGCAAAGCCGATTTCGGAGAGGCAGATATTGCCGACAAACAGGCAGCCTTTATCTATACGACCAATGAAGGTTATCGTGCCATTAACCCGAAATTGATTGCCAGCAAGGGTGATTTATCGAAATTGGATGCAGGCAGCCTACAACTGGTGCGTGCTCTAGATCAATTCTTGAGTCGTGCGCCAACGTATCAAGGAACGACCATACGACGTCTGTTTAGGAGTGGGATGCCGGATGCAGAAGCATTTTTGCAGGCACATCGAACTGGCAATTTGGTGCGTTATAGCAACTTTACCAGCTCAAGCCGTGACGGTCGTATGTTATCTGGCAGCGAAGATGTAGTGCTGACCATCCGAGGACGCAGCGGTGTAGATATCAGCGCCTTATCTCAATTCGGCAAGCAGGAAGTTGAGGTGTTACTGCCTCGCCAAGCGGTGTATCGTGTAGTAGAACATACAAAACAGGGTAATACCCACCGCATTACTATTGAAGAGGTGGAAGGAACGGTGCATAATGAGAGCAAAGTAATGCAACTTAGTTTAGGATAACTGTCATGTCATACCACGAGCCGTCTTATATCCGCAAAGACGCCATGGTTGCGGAAGCCCTGCGTAATTGGGAAGAATATTCCCGCGAACAGGCTGAAATCAATGAGCGCTATTTGCGCCTAAAAGAAGGGCAGCCGACAATTGGTGAAAAACTTCGTGCTATGAGAGCCGCTGAAGAAAGCGGCACAAGCGCAGAAGACGAAGCTGCTTAAAATACCAATTCAAGCCCGCCTGCAACTGGCGGGTTTTGTCATCTCTGAACCATCTGGTTCTCTCTCACGATCCCACCCATTTCGCTCAAACCGTTTCCGCACTCTGAGACTCAATCTCCAAAATCGCCGTTAACAGGGGTTTAACAGGGGTAGGATTGCGACAAACGCGCCGCCTATACCCTAGCCTACCCTAAGCCGTCAAAACGCTTTAAATCGCGTTTTTGGCGGTTTTGTTATTTTCAGCCCAAATTTTTAGTCACTGAACCGTGGCAAGCCGCCCCGGCCCATGTGCGCAGGCACAATGCGGCAATGGATACCAAAACCCCACTCACTATCAAATTATCCGCCGGCATCGATACCGAGTTTTTGCAGCCGACCGAAGACCAGCCGCGCCGCTTTAAGGGCGTGGCCAACTCCGGCCGTGCATTTGGCAACGGCTCTTATCAGATGGCGGTTGATTTCGCCAACCTGACCTACAAACCCAAAACCGCCGTGCTGGTGGAGCACAACGGCCACATGGTGGCCGGTGTCTGCACCTTGAGCGTGACCGCCGAAGGCCTGATTGCCGAAGGCGAGCTGCTGGACAACGAGTACGGCAACATGGTGGCCGATGCCTCCGACCGCGAATTCCCTTGGGAAATGTCTGCGTACGTGCAGGCCGCGCGCTACGAGGAGCTGGCCGCCGGTGCCAAGCTGTCGGTCAACGGACACGAGGTGGCCGGGCCCGCGCTGATTATGCGCGACTGCACCATCCGCGAAGTGTCGTTTACGCCTGTCGGTGTGGACGGCAACACATCCGCCGTGGCTTTGAGCAACGGCAAGCCATTTGATTACACCCCCAACCAACCCCAGGAGTTGAGCATGAATGCTGAAGAGCAAAAGGCGTTTGACGAACTCAAACAGGAAGTCGAAACCCTGAAACAGGAAAACGCCGATTTGAAAAAGTCCAAACGTAAGGCGCAGGTAAACGCCAAGTTGTCCGCCGCCGGCTTTGCCGAAAAAGCGGACGGTGAGGGCTTCGTAGGTGTATCCGCCGCCACCTATACCGCGCTGCTGTCTGCCGGTGACGATGATTTGGCCGCAATGGTGGCCGATCTGCATCCGCCACAGGCCGAAGGCAAGCAAACCCCGCCTGCCGCGCTGTTGTCGGATACCAAGCCGCCTGCCAAGCAGGACGCCCCCGACGGCGTGAAACTGTCCGTCGCCACCAGCAAAGGCTCTTTTGGAGGCCAATATGTCTGAAAAAACCAATCCGCAAACCCTGGGCCCGGTTACCGGCTCTTTCCTGAAATACGAAGCTACCCCGATGACCCGCGCGAGTGTGCCAGCCGCCAAAGGCACCAAGATGGGCACCTTCGTCGATTATCCGTTGCGCGGCAAGAAGCTACTGGCGCTGACCAACGAAGAGGACGGCAAAGTGCAGGTGCAGCCGCACAACTGCGTAATTGACCTGACTCTGGTCAAAGAGACCGACGTTAATGCCGCAGCCTCCACCGGCGGCAACCTCGAAGGCCTGCAGAAAGACGGCGACCCCTACGGTATCGTCTACCAAGGCACTCCGGCTAAATAAGGCTACCTGAAAAGGCTGCCTGAAATGCGTACGGCGGCGCTGTATCCGCCGCCTGCGCCCCACTATCCATTAAGCAAAGGAATATCCCATGCCATTGTCCGATAACAGCAAGTTCGGCATCAAAGCGCTGACTCAAGCCATCAACAAGGTTCCGCCACAGCCGACGCAAATCCGCGATTTGGGCCTGTTTGTGCCCCAATATCTGACCACCACCTACGTCGACATCGAAAACCGCGATGGCACCCTGAAACTGGTGCAGAGTAAAGAGCGTGGCGTAGCCGGTGCGCCGGTGGACGACAAAGTCCGTACCATCCGCACCTTTAAAATCCCCCACCTACCGATTAACGATGTGGTGCGCGCCGATGACGTGCAAAACGTGCGCGCTTTCGGCAGCACGCAGGCGGAAACCGTGCAAGAGAAGGTAACCGACAAGCTGGCCGATGCCAAAAACAACCTCGAAATGACCCGCGAACACCTGATGCTGGGTGCCTTGGGCGGCAAGATTTTAGATGCTGACGGCAGCGAGCTGTACAACCTCTACACTGAGTTTGGTTTGACCCGTAAAAACTACGATTGGCAATTGGATACCGCCAGTACCGAGGTAGGTAAGGTAATTGACACCACCTTGGCAGAGCTGCGCGCGGAGCTCAAAGGCGCCTATGTAACTGGCTGGGTGGCTCTGTGCGGCATTGAATTCTTGGCTTCGTTGAAATACCACAAATCCATCAAGGCTCTGTATGAGCGTTACCGCGACGGCGCCGCCTACCGCGAAGGCAATGCCGGCATCAACCACATCGAGTTTGAGCACAACGGCATCAAGTTTATCCACTACACCGGTAACTTCGGCGATGGTGCCAAAATCAAACCGGAAGAGGCCATCCTGCTACCGGTTGGCAACAAGCTCTATGCCGAGTTCTTCGCGCCTGGCGATATGAATGAGACCGTAAACACCAAGGCTCTGCCGTACTACGCCACCCGCGAAAAACTGCGCCACGATTTGGGCTGGAGCCTGCGCGCCCAATCCAACCCGCTGCCGCTGGTATTGCGCCCCGAGCTGGTGGCTACGCTGACCGTTTAACCTGTTGCCGGGGCAGCCGCCCCGGCCGGAGGAAAACATGGAAGATTTTGCTGATAAAGCCAAGAACCTAAGCCATTACCAAAAACAAGACATCCGCCGTGCGATGGCGGATGCCTTGAGCCGGGGAGTAGTCCTTACCCGGGAGCAAATCGACGAAGCTGTGGCTACGATGATTTATATGGATGAATTATTAGGTCGAGATTGATGTCGTCATCCCCGAACTGCTGGAGCCGCTCCGACCATCGCGCTACATCCTCCAGCGTATGTGGATACAGGGGGGCAACCTTGTTGTTTTGGATTTGGATAAGCAACATGCGCAGGGCCAGTGCGTCGGCATCGGATTTTTTCATGATATTTCCTTTGTGTTGTTAAGTGGAACAGTATTTTAACCAAAACAGGCTACCTGAAAAATGAGCAGCATCATTACCCGACAAGACCTCATCGACCGCTTCGGCGAGGGCGAATTGGTGGTTTTGACCGACCGTGAAGGCAGGGGCGTTATCGATGACGAGGTGCTCAACCGCGCCATCGAAGACGCCGAAGCCGAAACGGCGGCCTACATCCAAGCCGCCGGGCTGGTGCTGCCCTCGCCGCCCAAGGTGCTGGTGATCAAAGTGTGCGACATCGCCCGCTACTACCTGCACGACAACGGCGAAACACAGGTGGTTTTAGACCGCTACAAGCAGGCGATTGCCTGGTTGCGTGATGTGGTACGCAATCCGCGCCTGCTCGACCCTGATGCAGTGGTGGCCGATGCCAAGCCATCGGCTTGTGCCGTCCGTCCCAACGTGCCCGAAGACAACTGGGAGATTGCACCTAGATGCAGATGATAATCCAAACCGACCTGCCGCCCTTAGCCAAGCAGCTGACCCGGCTGGCGGGACGGTTGCAGGATTTGACCCCGGTCATGTCGTCCATCGGCGGTTTGGTGGAGGGCAGCACCCGCCGCCGTATCGCCGAGGAAAAAACCACGCCGGAAGGCGACCCGTGGAAGCCCCTGTCTGCCCGAACTATCGCCGCCAAAACCAGCCGCAGCGGTAAAACGCGCGGTGGCATCTTGGTAGACCGTGGCAACCTGCTCAAGAGCATCACCCACGAGGCGGCGGCCGACAGCGTGATTATCGGCTCGGTCATGCTCTACGCCCGCTGGCTGCAGGAAGGTACGCAGCGTATGGAAGCCCGCCCGTTTTTGGGTTTGTCCGATAAGGACTACCGCGATATTGACGAGCTGTTGGCCGATTGGCTCAACGGCCTGATTGAGGAGGCGTAATGGCCGATTTGCCAATGCACAGCAACCTGCTGGCGGTGTACCCGCACATATTGGAGCGCATGAAAACCGTACCCGGCGTGAAGTCGGTACGCGAGGTGGGCGACCTCAACCACCTGCTCAATACTGCCGACAAGCGCCGCATGGCGGCTGCGGTGGACGGCGCGGTGTATGTGGTATTCGGCGGCAACAGCCCCGACGATTCCGCCGGCGGCGGGCGCATGATGAAGGAAACCCTGTACTTTACTTTTGTCCTGTGCCGCCATAACCCGGGCGAAAAACCCATCCTGTATGAGGCCGGGCAAACGCTGGCCGCTATCCAGCAGGCGTTTCAGGGGTGGGATGCCGGGCGCGAATATGTGGCCGGGCCGTTTCAGCGTACCGCTTCGCCCGCTATCGAATACAACGACAAGTTTGTGTTTTTCCCGATCAGTTTTACCGTGCCCGTGGTGCTGCGCGCCAAGGCCGATTAACCCCCGTTTAACCCACGTTTAAAGGAGCAATAAATGTCCCGTTTACAAGACGACGGCCTCATCGTTGAAGGCACCGTGATGGCGCGCAACCGCCGCCTGCCCGATACCGGCTTTTTGCCCATCGGCAACGTTACCGCCCTCAAACTCAAGACCGAGAGCGAGAAAAAAACCCGTACCAGCAAGCAAAAAGGCAGCTACGGCCAGGCGCTGGATACCATCACCATTAAAAAACCGACCACCGTGTCCTTTACCCTGGATACCTTTGATAAAACCAATCTGGCGATGGTGTTAATGGGTGCCGACAGCGTGGTGGATGCCTCTGCGGTCAAAACCACCGACCAGCCGGTTACCGTTACCAAAAAAGGCATTTGGATCAGCCTCGGCCACGCCAACCTCGACCCGACTAAGTTTATTGTCAAAAACGCCGCCGGCACCAAGGTGGACGAAACCGACTACGAACTCAACGCCAATATCGGCCTGGTGCTGATTAAGGAGTCTTGCACCACTGTGCAGGACGGCGAAGAGGTCAAAATTACCCACACCACTAAGGCAGGTGGCGGTTTCCACATTGATGCCGACAAAGTGAGCGACTGGGATTTGGAGATCATGGTCGACACCACTAACCGCGTGAACGGCAAGGAGGGCAAGCTGCACATCCCGTCTGCCGTGATTGCCTCCGAATCCGAGCTGGATTGGTTTGCCGACGACTTTAACAGCGCCAGCTTTTCCGGCAACACGGTGCTGGTGGCCGGTTATCCATCCTCCTACAGCTACAGCGAATTTAACTAACCTCTATCCCTACCTCTGCAATACTCCGAGACTTCGGCGGCCTTCCCGGCCGCCTTTTTTTACGGGCGCCATAGGTGCTGAAGCGCTTACCGCCACCCGTAGGCTACCTGAAACCCATACTGCGCCATCATGGCGACAAGTGCGAGCAAAAAATGGCAAAACAGATCGAAGCAGGCTTAAAAATCAAGGCTGGCGTGGAAGGTGCGGAAACCCTGCGCCAATTGGCCGATGAAATCGAAGCGATGGGCGGCGACACCGCCCAGCTGCGCGAACAGAGTAAATCTTTGGGCGAGGCGTGGCAGCGGGTGGCGGCGCAACAGGCATTGATTGCCCGTTTCCGCGAGCTCAAAACCGAATCGCGCGGTTTGGCTGACGAGCTGGCCGCTACGCAGGCAAACATCAATACGCTGGCGCAGCGGATGCAGGCCGACCCGTCGGCGGCATTACGCCGACAGTTTGATGCGGCCACGCAAAAGGCCGCGCGGCTCAAGGATAAACAATCGGAGTTGCAGCAGAGTTTGCAAAGGGTGCGCAACGAGATGCGCGCCGCCGAGCTGCCAACCCGTAACCTGCACCAAGAGCAGGCGCGCTTGGGTGAGGCTGCCAAAGCCGCCGAAGCCAAACTGCACGGATTAACTGTCGAGGCGCAGCGCCTCAAGTCGACGGCTGCCGCCCGCGTACGGCTGGGATTGGATGTGGACGACCGGGTACGCCGCGAGATTACCGCCACCACCGCCGCCTACCGTACCCTGCGCAGCAGCGGCACCCTGACCAAGCAGCAGCTCGCCCGCGCCACCGAGCTGTACAAGGCCCGGCTGCGCGAACTCAAGGCCGAGCTGGACGGTGTGCCCGGCAAGATGAGTCCGATTGCCTCCTCACTCAAAGGCCTGGGTACGGCCGGGCTGGCCGCCGCCGGGGTTGGTGGCGGGTTGTACGCAGTCAAAGAGGGTGTGCAGGCGATTTTGGATAAGACCCAAGAGTTCCAGCAAATCCGCAAGCGCCTGGACTATGCTTTCGGCGGTGCCGAAGAGGGCGGCAAACAGCTGGACTTTGTGCGCGGCGTGGTCGAGCGCCTGGGCTTGGATATGGTCAGCGCCGCCAACGGCTACGCCCAGCTGGCCGCCGCCACCAAAGACCTCAACATCAGCCATGCGCAAACCCAGCAGATTTTCAGCGGCGTGGCCAATGCCGTCGCCGCCATGAACCTGTCCGCCGATGAGGCCAACGGCGTGTTCTTGGCACTCTCCCAGATTGCAGGTAAGGGCAAAGTCAGCATGGAAGAGCTGCGCGGCCAGTTGGGCGAGCGGCTCTCTCCGGCAATGGCGATTGCCGCCAAATCAATGGGCGTCACCACCGCCGAGCTGGAAAAAATGGTCGAATCCGGCATCAGTGCCGAAGAGTTCCTGCCCAAATTCGGCGCAGCCTTGGAGCAGGCGTTTGCCGCCGATGCCGCCCGCAATGTGGAAACGCTCAACGGCCAAATCAACCTGCTTAAAAACCGCTTCGCCGAACTGCTCAACGGCTTCGGCGAAGGCGGCGTGGCCGAAGCCGCTATTGCGGTGCTGCAAGACGTCGGCGAAATGCTGGACTGGTTGGAAGAGCGCATCAACGGCATGGATGCCACCGTATCCGGCGGCCTGAAAGACACCTTTGTTTCCGCCTACGATGCCATCAAAGAGGGCGCGGTCGCCGTCTATGATTTATTAGACAACGTGCTGGATGTCATCAACAGCATCGGCGGCGGTATCTCTACCTTGGCCGGTAACAGTGCCGAGGATTTCGACTTTATCAAAGGCCTAATCAACAGTATCAATATCGCCTTGGGTACGTTGCGCGACGGCATCAGCGCCATCGGCATCGGTATCGACCTGATGGCGGGGGCGGCAATTCAGGGCGCGGCCTTAATCAGCGAGGCTCTGTCCAAAATCACCACCGGCGACGTGTCCGAACAGTACAAACGCGCCGCCGAAGAGATGACGGCCGCCGCCGAAAAACACTATGCCGCAGCCGAACAGGCGGCGATGGAGTTTGAGTCCAAGACCGCCGAAGCCATCCGCAAGGGTGCGGAAACCGAACAAGACCGCTATCAGCGGCTGGAGCAAGAGGCACGGGCAGCCTACCAATCTGCCGCGGATGCCGCCATCAAAGCCGCAGAGGATGCGCGCTCGGCGCAGGATAAGGCTAATGCCGCCATCGGCACCGCTGCCGAGCAGATGGCAACCAAACAGGCGCAGGAAGCCAACCGTGCCGCCGGGGCAGCCGCCGCGGCCGCGCAGAAGGCGGAAGACGAATGGCTAAAAGCTTTTGTGAATATCGGTGGCGAAACCGAAGTGGCTGCCAAAATCACCGCACCGCTGCGCGATGCCGGTTTGGCTGCGCAAACCACCGCACAGGATGTCGGCCAAGTATCCAAAGCCTTAGCCGATGCCAAAGGCGCGGCCAGCGGCTTGGGTTTGGATTTGCGTGCCGCGATGAGCGAGCCGACTCCGGCCATGCAGTCGATGCTCGGCAATTTGGACAAGCTGCGCGGCGGCTGGCAGGAGATGCAGGAGAGCGGCATCAATGCCGCCTCGCTGGTGCGCCAGGCGATGGCCGGTATGCTCAAGACTGCTGCTAACGAAGCCGACTTGCAGGCGGTCAAGCAGCAGTTCGCCCGACTCGGCCAAGAGGGGCGGCTCTCCATGCAGGAGGTCGAACAGGGCATCATCGATGCCGACCTGCGTTTGCAGGAGCTCAAAGGTACGGTTGACCCGGTAACTGCTGCCTTTAAGCGCTTGGGTATCCAAACCAAGGAGTCGCTCACGCTGGCCGCGCGCAATATGCAGTCCGCCTTTGAGACGGCCAAGGCCAGCGGCCAAGCCAGCACCGAAACGCTCAACAACGCCTTCAAACGCGCCGCCGATGCCGCACTGGCCTCCGGTGATGCGCAGATGGCGGCTTGGGTGCGCAGCAATGCCGCCCTCTACGGCTACCGCTTGGAGATGGACAACACCGGCAAGACTTCGCTTCAGCTGGCGCAGACAGTGGAGTCGTCTGCCAACCGCCAAACCTCGGCCATCAACCGCAGCGCCGCTGCGGCCAAACAACAGTCCGAGGCCATGAGCAGCACCGCCCAAGCGGCACAACAGGCTTCAGGCGGCCTTAAAACCTACAAGGCGGTTACTTTTGACATCCTGTCCGCCAACCTGCACACCGCCGAATCGGCGCAGAAGCTGCGCGATGCGCTCAAAGAGGTACGCGGCGCGGCCATCCAGCCGTTTGCCGGCGCCAATGCCGCATGGCGGCAGCGCATTGCCATGATCAAAGATTACGAGCAGTCGCTGCGTGGTGCCAAGGCGATGACCGAACAGCTCAACGCCAAGGTCGAGGCGGGCACGGTTACCTTGGAGGACTTGTCGGTGGCCACCGGCCATGCCGCCGGTGAGTTCGCCAAACTGGACAACACCACCCTGTCCGGGCTCAACAGCGCCATCGACAAGGCGCGCGACAAGATACAGGCTTTGCAGGACGAGGCAGCGTCCACCCGTGCCGCGCTCGAAGCCGAGCTGGCCGAACTCTCCGGCGACACCTCCAAAAAAGCCGAACTGGAGCAGGAAAACAAATTACGCGAGCTCAACCTCAAACTGGCGGAGGCCGAGCGCGCGCAAAACAGCAAGGCGGTGGCCGAATACCGTCAGGCGGTAGAGCTGCAGGAGCGCCTGTATCAGGCCAAACAGCAACAGGCCGAGGCCGAGCGCATCCGCAAGGCCGAAGAGGCGGCAGCCAAAGAAGAGGCCAAAGCCGCGCCTGCCGCACCGGTACAGCAGCAGGTGTTACAGATCGGCGAAGCCCGCGTGTCGCTCGACGGTACGCAGGAAGCGGCACGGCAGCTGGCCGATGCCCTGCGCGGCCGCGACGAAGTGCTGGTGGATAAAGCCATAAAAACCCTGTTGCAACAGCTGCAGGACGAAATCAAAAGGAGCCAATAAATGAGTACGTGGAAATTAGTACGCCAAGATAACGGTGCGGCGGTAGAGCTGCCGCAGGATATGCGCTGGACGGATGAGTTCGAGTGGTCGGCGGTGGCGCAGACCGCGCCCGTGTACAGCTTGGGCGGCGCGGTGCTGGTGCAGCAGGGCCTCAAACTGGCCGGCCGACCCATCAGCTTAGAGGGGGAGTGGGTATGGCACGGGCTCACCACCCTGCGCACCCTGCGCGAGTGGTCGGACGTCCCCGGCCTGCAGCTGACCCTGCATCATTATGACGGCCGCACGTTTAACGTGATTTTCCGGCTGCACGACAAGGTATTCGGCCAGGCAGAGCCGGTGCATTACGCCACCCCCGAGGACGAGGACGACCGCTACACCTTCGGCATCCTGTTGATGACGGTTTAACCCTGATTTAAACCCGGGTTAAATTGCGTGCTGAACCGCTTACCGACACCCCTTTGAGGGGTGTTTTTTATCATTCAGGCTACCTGAAAACCATCCCAAAATCATGCCATGCCGCAGACCACCCGTTTAACCCAGCAAGACCTCAAAATTTACCCGTCCGAACGCCTGACCGACACCCCGGACGGCGGCGGCCTGATGCGCGGCACGCCGCTCACCGGCGCGGATAACGAGCTGTTCTCCCCGGTGTCCGATGTCGACCGCACTTTAGGCAGCGTGGATGCGCGCCTGATTTACCCCGGTGTGTTGCGCAACGATGCCGAGCCCTTGTACGGCGCGCATTTCATCATTTCGCAGCCGCCGAAGGCCGACAACGTCTCCTATCTGTGCGCCCGCGCCGGGCATTACGGTGAGGAGCGGCAGGAAATCATGCCGCGTATCGAGGCCTACAGCGTGCCGACGATTGAGAGTCCGATGACCCTGATGGGCAACCAGCTGCGCGGCAGCCGCATGGTGCAGGCCTACCAACGCCCCGAGCAGACCCTGCCCGTGGTCGGCCAACGCTACTGCCTCAAATCCGCCACCGCCCAGCAATATATGCGTGTGATGGACGTGCAGCACGAGGTACGTACCTTCGAGACCCCCGAGGGCAAAGAGTTCCAACGCCGCGTGGTCAAAATGGAGATTTCCGATGCGCTGGTACACGACTTTCCGGGCGTGGCCTATCCCTCGCCCACCTACGCCAACCCGCCCTCCCAACTGCTGGAAACGCAGGTGGCCGATACCGCCAGCTATTACGGCGTGCGCCCGCTGGCCGCACCGATTACCGCCCAATCCGGCATGATTCAGGTAGACCAGATTTACGAAAAGCTGGTGCCAACCTCCATCATCGAGACCGCTTTTGCCGACCAATTCCCCACCGGAGCGGGGGTGTGGATTCCGACCGCCCCGCGCCGCCGTATGGCGCAGATTGCCGGCAGCTACAGCGGCGACATCTATCTGGAGTCATCCGTACAGCCAGGCACGGTGGAGCTGCCCGGTTACACCGACGACGGCCAAGGCCACCTGAAAAAAGACAACAGCGGCGACGTGTTGGCGGTGGACTACGAAAAAGGCGTGATCCGCGCCGCCAGCGGTTTTGATTTGGAGGTATTGGCCGTGCCTGCCGCCCGCTACAGCGCCGCCAACTATACCGCCATCATCAACGTGGACGACACCAATCAGGGTACGGAGTGGGCTCCATTGCTGCGTCCCAAACCCGCCCCCGGCGCAACTGCCGTGTCCTTTATCAGCGGCGGCAACTGGTACACCCTGACCGATAACGGCGATTATGTGCTGCGCGATGCCGACGGCACTGTGCGCGGCCGGGTCGAGCGCAGCGGTTCGGTGTTGATTTCACTGCCTGCCCAGCCTGATGTGGACAGCAAAATTGTAGTCGCCTGGTCGCCCTTGGATGCTTTTAAAGCCATTGACGGGCAGGAACCCGGCAACACCGTTACCCTGCCGCCGATGCAGCCCACCAGCCGCCTCACTGACAACGGCCTGCAAAACATCAAGCCCGGCACCCTGCGTCTGGGTTGGAGCCATAACGGCAGTAAGAGCGCTACCGACAGCAACGGCGCGTTGAGCGGCGACGTGCAGGGCGCGGTGGATTATGCACAGGGCATCATCACCCTGCAAAACGCCCCCAATGCCGCCTACAGCGTAACCGCCGATGTTTACACCGAGCAGCGTACGGTCAAGCAGATGGCGCTCACCACCAATGCCGACTTGGTGGGCGGCACCATCGGCCCCTGTCAGGCCGGCACGGTGCTGATTGAGGTAACAGCCACGTTTTCCGAGAGCGAGAGCAAGTCTTATTGGGACTGGTCGGCAGTAAACGGCTTCGGCCAGTCCGCCCGCCGTGGTACGCGCACCCATTCCAGCCGCCGTGCCTACGCCCACGCTATCTCCGATGACGGTAACGGCGGCTTGGTGCTCTACGGCAAAAAGCTGCCCGGCGCTACCATCAACTACGTTTCCGGTACGTTTAGCATTCCACTGGCCGCGCTGGCACGGGATGCGCGGCATATCCGCTACCAAGACCACCAAATCGACAACAAGGCCACACCCATCAGTATCAGCGTAGTGGACGACGGCGGGCCGCAGCGCAAATACAGCGCATCGGTTTCTGCCGCCACCGTGTCCTACATCGCCGCCGGTGCGGCCACACGGCGTCTGACCCTGACCTTGTCCAACAACAGCCAGGCAGCCAATGTGCTGCAAAACAAGCCGTGGCCGCGCCAATGCCTGCTCAACTCATGGGTATTCCGCCTGGGCAATACCCGCTTAATCGAGCGCGACGGCACCCTGTACAAAAACATCGACCCCAAAACCGGCAACGGCGAGGCGGTGGGTTATTTGGATGCCCTAAGCGGCGAGTTGGTATTTAAGGATGCCGGCGCTTCCGGCGATGTGGTTATCGAGGCGGGTGTGTACAGCCTGGCCGATATGCGGCTCAAGCAGTATTACGGCCGCACCCCCGCCGCTCCGGTCAAACCGCAGAGCTTTACCGTGTACGCCGAGGCTGCCGGTCACACCCGCACCGGCACTTCACAGGCCGACGAGAGTATCACCGGCGAGATTACCGGCCACATCGACACCGAGACCGGGTTTTTCCGGGTGGCGTGCGCCGAGGTGTTTGCCCCCGAAAGCCTGCGCTTTAACGTGGTATCGCAGTCCTATATCCCGTTGGACAGCAGCATCATCGGTATCGATGCGGTACGCCTGCCGCCGGACGGCAAAGTGCCGATTTTTAGGCGCGGCGACATGGTAGTGATCGGCAACAAGCGCAGCCATGATTTGGGCAGTGCGCATTCTGCCGGCCAAACCGTATCGCTTGGCCGTGCCGACATCGACCACGCCAGCGTGGTGGATGCCGCCGGGGTGCATGTGGATGCGGGCAAGTACGACATCGACCTGCGCCAGGGCAAACTGACATGGGCCGACCCGCTGGATTTGAGCGGCCACACCATGCCGCTCACCGCCCACACCGCGCAGGAAGAAGAAAACCGCGTGGTCAATGTGGATATTTCAGGCCGCCTCAAGTTACAGTTTCAGGTAGCCCGCGCCTACCCCAAAGAGGGCACTTATGTGTCTTCCGCCTTGGTGGCCGGCGACCTGCTCGTACGCCATACCGCGCCGTTCGCCATGCAGTCTTGGGGCAGGAAATGGTTGGACAGGGCAGACAGTGACCCGATTCTGGCCAAGCTCAACGTCAAGGATTACCCGATTAAGCTGGTGAGTGCGGGTGCGATTACCGAGCGCTGGCTCATCCTGTTCGACAGCGACAGCCAGTTCAAGCTTTACGGCGAGCATTTGGGTTTGGTGTTGCAGGGGGATACCCTCAACGATCTCGCTCCCATCAACCCCGCCACCGGCAAACCGTATTTCACCCTGCCCAAATTCGCCTTCGGTGGCGGCTGGCAGGTCGGCAACTGCGTGCGCTTCAATACTTTCGGTACACCGTGGCCGATTTGGATTCTGCGCGCCGTACAGCCGTCACCCACCGCGCAAAAGACCAAAGATGGTTTTACCGGCTGCCTGCGCGGCAACACCGTCGATATTTAACCAGTATTTAACAGGAGTTTAACCATGATTCAAACCGAGCTTAAACCAGTTACTGTGTACCGCAGCACCGACACCAATGCACCGCAGCTGACCAAGACCGCCGGCAGTTTGAAAACCGTACTCAAAGCCTGTTTGGTCGAGGGTTACGGCAGCCAGCCTGCCTTGGGTTGGGACATGCCGTACGAAAACGGCATGAAGGCGGTTTTCCGCAGCAAAGACCCCAAAGCGACCAAAACCGCACTACAGGTTGACAATGCTGCCAACACCTATGCTGAAGTCGCCATGTTGATCGAGCATCAAAGTGAGGATAAGGCAAAAAAAATAGCTGCTTACAATAACTACAAATTACAGTATCAGGCATGGAACACGACTCGTCGGGAGTGGATATTGATCGGCCACAGCCGGGCATTTGTCTTACTGTGGCAAGGGACATCTAAGACGCGTATGTTGTGGTTCGGCGATTTTCCCAGTCTGGCGGTAGGAGATACCGGCAACTGCCTCATGTATTACGGTAGCGATGGCGACTATAATGAGATGTCTACCCAGTGCAACGGCCCTCGAATGATTGGCAGCAACTATAGTTCGGCCTCATTTATGTTGGCCAAGTCTTTTGATGCGCTGACCTTGGGTAGGTTTGATTCGATGGTGTCGTCCCTTTGTGGCGCATATGCCGGCCAGATATTTCCGGACGCAATCTCAAACGGATTGTCCATCAGTCAATGTTTCGTCCACGAGAACATTAACGGTCGCTACACGATGCGCGGCTTGTTCCCAGGTCTGTATGCCTGCGCCCAAGACCTCCGATCCGTTGCCGAATGGAGCAGTATGGATAGTTTTGTGGGTAGTGGCGATACGTTTATCAATTGCTGCCTGCATGAATACAATGATGCTACTCATGGTTATTTCTTAATCAACACCACCGCCTGGCCGGCATGAAAGCATGAAATTATTGATTCCCGATGGGCTGCTGTTTTACGCCTCTGTACGCCGCCTCACACCTTTAAACGTAGTTGTTCCGGACGGATTGCTGCATAAAGACCACCTCAACGGCGGCACCGGTTACTTCGCCGGTACTGCCGGCGGCATCGTCACTGTAGATGGTCGACCGGCTTCGCGCCGCGTGCTGTGTCTGCGCCGCGACAATTTCCGGCTGGTGCGCGACACCTGGTCAAAAGAGGACGGCACCTACTTGCTTCAGCATCTCGACCCCAAACTCGACTACATCGTGATGGCGGTAGACCATGAGGCGCGCTGGGAGCCGGTGGCATGGGATTGGGTCAAGCCAGCCGACAGCGCTCCTTCCCCCTAATTCGAGTAGATGACCGACAAACACACTTCCGCCACCCTGCCGCTGCCGCTTGGGCAGGCCATCAAGCCGCAGCCGGGCGACAAGTTGCCGCTGGCCTTTGTGCGCAAACTCGGCACACTTTCGGCCAAGCCGCAGCCGCCCAAACCGGACGAGCCCAAAACACGCCGTGTGCCGGTGGCCGCCGATTGGCGCTGGCACACCGATACCGTGGCCGACGAGGCACATTGCCTGCGCTGGCAGGGGCGGCCGCATGGTATCGCCCTGCCGTATTCCGCCCGCTACGGCACGCTCTCCGGCGTGGTGTCCTGTTTGTCCCTGTCGGTCGAGACCCTGCGCGGCCTGCAGGCCTGCCGCCGTGTCGGCATCAGCCAAGCCCCGGTGCTGGCCGGTTGCGGTGCAAACCGCAGCAGCGCCCCGCAACGGCTGGCGCATTGCCGCAGTGTGCCGGTCGGTATTTCGCCGCCCTTGGTGTGGTGCAGTCCGGTGGTGATTCCCGCCGCCCGCCCGCGCTACGGCTGCCGCTACGTCCATCACCAGCCCGCCCGCCTTCAGGCAGCCTGCACCAAGCTGTACGGCCTACCGCGTGCGCAGGAGATGTGCCGCTATTTCCCTACCACTCCGGCACGCCGCCCCCCCGGCCAGTTTTACCCGCAGCCGCTGCCCGATCCACCGCCTACGCCGCGCCTGCCGCGTGCCTGCGGCCCCGTACCGCCCGGCGACAAGCTGCAGCTCAATTTCCTACGCCGCCATGTACGCCACCATCCTACGATGCTGCCGCTGCCCTTCGCCTGCGGCTATACCTCGTCCATCCCCATCCTGACAGGATACGTTATGCACATCCAAGTAACCGCCGAGGCAGACGGCAAGCCCATCCAAGCCCTCTCCGCCCGCCTGCGCACCGACACCGGCAGCTTCTGCTGGCAGGGCAGCGTGACCCTGTACCCCGATGATTTCGCCGCCCTGAAAATGGACGAGCGCGAGCGCGGTAAAGAAGCCATTATCACGCTGACCATCAACGGCGAGCCGTTTTCCTTTATGGCCGAGGATTACAGCGACAACCGCGAGTTCGGCCGCCGTACCTATACCGTCAGCGGCCGCAGCGTGACCGCCCGCCTGGCCGCCGACTACGCCAAAACCAAGAGCGGCGTGGTGCAGAGCCGCCTGTATGCCCGCCAGCTGGCCACCGAGCAGCTGCAATTCCTGCCCTATACGCTGACCTTTTGGGATATTCCGGATTGGCTGATACCGGGCGGCAGTTATTCCATTGGCGACAAAACCCCGATGGACGTATTGCGCGACATCGCCTCCGCCGCAGGCGGCTTTGTCGAGAGCCATCCCAGCCGCGCCCAGCTCTCCCTGCGCCCCCGCTGGAAAACCCCCGCCTGGCAGCTGGATGTGCCAGTGGCCGATGTAACCGTACCCGACAGCGTGATTGTGTCCGTCAGCGGGCAAAAGCGCATCCAGCCGCGCTACGAGCGGGTGTTGGTTTGGGCAGACCATGCCAACGGCGTGGGTGCCGACGTGTACCGCAACAATGCCGACCGCAGTGCCGAAGCCCCCTCGCTCATCCACCCGCTCTACACCGACCTGCCCGTGTGTCGAGCCGCCGGCACGGCCGCCTTGAGCGACAGCGGCACCCACAAGACCGAGACCGTCAAATTGCCGCTCTCCGACGAGTACAGCCTGCCGCGCGCCAAACTGGGGCAGATTTGGCAATTTAACGAGCCCACAGGGCGCTGGCGCGGTGTGGTGCAGGGTGTGGATTTGGAGGTATCGCGCGACAGCAACGGCGCGATTGCCCTGTGGCAGACCCTCACCATCGACCGCTATTTGGACAAATAAGGCTACCTGAAAAATGAACCTGAAAAACACCTTTGAAGCCCTGTTCGGCAGACAGGAAACCGGCATTGCCACCATCACCGGCGAGCGCGGCGGCGGCAGCTATGCCGCCACCACCCAAGGCGGTGCCGACGTGGTGCTTACCGGCAGTGCCACCGTGGGCAAAAAGGTGTTTTACGATGCCAAGAGCGGCCGTATTTTGAGTGAGGCACCGTCTCACCGCGTGACCGATATTGTGCTGTAGGCCGCGCATCCCGACGAAACGTATTTGGTCGACATCCGCCGCCGTTTTCTTAAAAATTACACTTTGTGTAAATCGGTAATCTCCAAAAAAATCCGCCTGACGGGGTGTTCTGTTCAGGCGGATTTGTTTTGGTACTGAACCCGCGCCGTACACCTTGCAGGGGGAGAAAAGATAGACTGCCGATACGTTTCAGGCTGCCTGAAACGCGCAACAAAAACCGCCCGGAAGGGCGGAGTAGGACGGCGAAGTGCACGGGTGCTTGTGACACCCGCACACCACAGCCACGCAGAGCGAGCCTGCATGACCCAAGGCCGCCACCTCTAGAGGCGGGCGGATTCTACCAGTTTTTGCAAGGATTCTGCACCATGATTTATCGCGAGCTGCGTTGCCGGTTATGCAACAAAAAGCTGGGCAACGCCGCAGGCACTTACCGCTTGGCGGTCAAATGCCCGCGCTGCAAGCATCTCAACGAGTTCAAAGCCCATTAACAACCAATGAGCACCATCGAGTGCCTACCACGGAGTGCCGCCGAGCGCCCACGGAGACACTCTGATGTACGCCAAAGCACCGCTGCCTTTTACCGGCCAAAAACGTAACTTTTTAAAGCTGTTTAAACAGGTATTAAATGAGCATATCCCCGGCGACGGGGAGGATTGGACAATCTTAGACGCCTTCGGCGGCAGCGGCCTGTTGTCGCATACTGCCAAACAAGTCAAACCCGCCGCCCGCGTTATTTATAACGACTACGACGGCTACAGCGAGCGCCTGCAACACATTCCCGACATCAACCGTTTGCGCCGCCAGCTTGCCGGGCTGCTGGCACCAGTTCCACGCAGCAAACTGGTGCCACCGGCAATTAAGGCTGCCATCGTGGCCGCCATCCGCAGCTTCGGCGGCTATATCGACCTCGACTGCTTGGTTTCATGGTTGCTATTCAGCGGCAACACCGCCGCCGACTTGGACGAGCTATGCCGCAAAACCATGTACAACTGCATCAGCCTCAGCGACTATCCCGAGGCACAAGACTACCTGCAAGGCGTGGAGATAGTCAGCCAATCCTACCGCAAGCTGCTACCGCAACATATTGGCAACCCGCGCACGTTATTGGTGCTCGACCCTCCCTACGTCTGCACCCAGCAGGGCAACTACCGTAAGGCAGCCTACTTCGGCATGGTCGAGTTCCTGCGCCTGATGGCAATGGTGCGGCCGCCATTTGTCTTCTTCTCCAGCACCCGCAGCGAACTGCCAGCCTATCTCGACCTCGTGGCCGAGCTGCGCCTGCCCGGTTGGGAGCGTTTTGCAGGCTGCCAAACCGTCACCGTGGGCAGCACCATCAACCGCAATTCGAGCTACGACGACCAC
>ERZ772764.316-NODE-316-length-35513-cov-3.690987_pt1 | contig 35513 bp, 46 predicted proteins | sample MGYA00512163_ERZ772764 | MGnify/ENA primary metagenome ERZ772764 (study PRJEB29015, sample SAMEA2737903) | human oral metagenome | biome: human oral; feature: human-associated habitat; material: dental | place: China | collected 2094 ... | reverse complement strand
TTTATTCCACGATATTTATTTATTCCAACTCCAAAGGGAAATACATCCTTGTAATAAACTCTCCAAGCATTTTTAGTAACAATCAAACATTTTATAATCCATTGCTTCACAATTTCTTTTTTTGTAGTCAAAAGAACTGGTGTTCCTTTTTCATAAACAAAATCACCTTTTTTAAAGTCCCATTTCAAATCAAAATAAACTTCAGAATTGTCATATTCCAAATTTTTGGTACTAGAATATATATCAAGAGCTGTAATCGCTGAATTAGGTAACATCTTATCCACCTGCCTTATTATAATAATAAGCCTTGTCTACCAAATAAAACTTTTTCTGATTTTTAAATTCATTTAAGATGACTTCATCTCCAACTTTTAACTCATCAGTCCACTTATTTGTTCCACTAGCTTTATATGTCCCTTTTGCCGTTATCTTATTATGTGTATTTCCGCCAGAATCCATGTTCTCACTATCAGTCACATCTATTTCAATATTCCCTTCAACTTCAAATTCTCTGGTATATCCTGCTACTTTTTCAAAAGCTACAACAATTCTATCCGCCTTTAATATTATTCTTTCATCAATTTGAACTTCTAAATTTGGAGGTGCTTTTACAACTTTTCCCAAAAAAGGTCCATTCCAATCAGGATTGCCAAAATTTTTCCTTAAAATCCGAGCTAAATTATCAAATGCCTTATTAGGTTCTGAATGTTTTGCTTCTTCAGGTTGCAACATTTCTTTATCCATAAAAATCACTCGCTTTCTCCTTCATTTTCTTCCAAGTCTGCTACTAAATTTAAAGTTAAGCTCATAAAATATATCCCCATTCCGTAAAAACTGTATTTTTGACTAAAATTATGATTCACACTTTTAACTTCAAAAACTCCAGCAATACCGGTACTATTTTTAGGAATTTTAACCAAATCTCCTGCCCTTAAAACTGGTACACCAGGAACTGTCAAAGTAAATGTTTTCTCAAGTTTATTTTTTTCTTTTAAAACATTTGCGGCTTTTATGGGTTTTTTCTCTTTTTGCTTCTTTTTCGATTTTTTACTATTTTTTGCACTTTTACCAGATTTTTTATTAGCTTTATTATCTTTTTTACTAGAACTTTTGCTACTTTTTTTATTTCTTTTTGTGTTTTTAGCCATTACTTCTTACCTCTTGCTTTATTTCGTTTAGAAGTTTTAACCCTAGTTTTTTCAGCTTTTTTATTATTTTTCTTATCCTCTTTTTTATCAGTTTTATTGCTTTTGGTCTTTCCTCTACCTTTTTTAGCTGACTTATCTTGATTGTTCTTCTCTTGTTTAACCATATGTTGTAGCAATCCATATTTTTTGATATTTTCTTCATCTCTCGCTGTATCGACTTTATTCATTTTTTCATCATCTCCATCTACGACAATGACACTATTTCTCATATTTTCAAAACTTACTGAATAATTAGGATCTTTTATAAAATTAAAAATATTTACAAATCCATTACCAATAGAAATTTTATATTCTTTGGGCTGTATTTTACCGTCTAAATATTTGTCGCTATTTCGTTTAGCAAAATGAAAAGCATTATCTGCAAAATAAAAATACCAATTTTCCTCGGAATCTTCTTTTATAGTTTCTATTATTTTTTTAATAATATCGGCGATACTTTCCTTGTAATAATATTCATCAATTTTCACGCTGCAGGGTTCAATAGTTCCAACAGGCATATCAAATTCATTTAACATCTTTTTTATACATTTGTCCGCTTCTAAATTATCAAATTGAAAGATTTCAGATATTCTTGAAATATAAAAAGCAGGATCATAAGCTGTAAATTTAGGAGCCTTGCTGTTTACACTAATTTTAGGAATTATCCCTTGAAATATCAGAGTTTCCATATTGTCATAAAGTTCCACAAAATAAGCTCCTTTATCCAAATCAATTGTGTGATATGGCATATCTTCCCTATAATTGTAGGCAAGTTCAAACTCCATCTGTGCTGTAATATTATCAATACTGCTTGACAACTGAATATTATCTTTTACAATGCTTGTCAAATCATATCTTTTATTATCCGGATCAGTTACTATTATTTTCATCTTTACCACTTACCTTGTAAAATAATTTTTCTTCAGTCGCCTCAGCTTCTTCTATATCCGAAAACTCTGGAAACTCTTCAAATTCAATATCAAAATTTAGTGTTCCAATAGCGTCAAAACTGCACTCAAATTTATTCACAGTTGCAAGAAAATTCAAGTCAACAGGATTTAAAATAGAACTAAGGGTCCCTTTTCCTAATTTCCCTACTAAAATAACTCGTATTGGTTTATCAGATATTTCCAGTGATTTAAATAACAGGAATGTTGTAAACGGGTCAAGCAAATGGTGTGCCGCAAATTTATATTTCTGTTCCGGAATAAAAGAACTAAAAGCTAGAGACTGTAATTTCTTCTTATTTTTAAGTTTTAATATACCATTTACGGTATCTATACTTTCCCATCCACCGATACTTTTAAATTTCATCTCGCTAGGCATAACTGGAAAAAGATAAAATTCTTTTAATTCTGATATCTTACTATTTATTTGTGAAAACAAGGCATTTCCACCTGCTATACTGTCAACTTTTCCTTTTAAATCATTCAAACCACTAGCTAACATTCCTTTCGCTTTTTCAATGAAATTGTTGTCACCAAGTTTTTGGGATAAAAAATCCATTGTGTTAAATGATTTATTCCCTAAAAATTCCAGTTCTTTATAATCAACATTCTCGTCAAATTTAATAAATATTTTATAATCCAGTAGTCCCATAACCTATTATCCTTTCTGCAAACTTGCTGCAATTTTATTCGCTATCGCATCTCCGCTTGGAGCCGCTGGAACATTAACATTAATTTTAATAGCCCTTACCGCTCCTACAACTTCTCCTAATTTTCCAACAATCGCACTTTTAGTAGCAGAAATTTCACCTTTCAAAGCGTTAATTTGTCCTTTAATTTCTCCTAAAATACTGTTTCTAGTCGTATCAAGCGGATTTCCTTTTATATCTGCACTCACTTGTTTTACTGCTTGCTGCAAATTATTAAAAGCCGCAGGATCTATTTTCATTTGAGTATTCGCAAATGAACTAGGATCAACTTTCATCTGCATTTCATTGAATGCGCTTGGGTCTATTTTCATTTGGGTATTTGCAAGCGAAGCAGGGTCAACTGAAACTTTAGCTGTCGGATCAAGTTTTACTGTCTGCAATTGTGTATTTGCCATGGGTTGCTGCTGTGGCATTTGTGGCATCTGCATACCCGCCAATTGACCGTTAGCACCCATTTGAGCCATTTGAGTGTTAATTTGAGCATTTATATCAACTTGTTTTTGTGCCGGTTTTGCCGCTTCAGCATTCAATTCTTCCATACCCCTTTTAACTTCATTTATTGATTCGGTAGCTTTTTGTGCATCATCTTTTCCAAATAACTTCTTAAAGAATCCACCAACTTTTGAAATAATTTTTCCAAAGAATAAAAAAGTATTTATAATCCCTTTTACAGCAAATCCAAGTACACCACCAATTATTTGTGCCAAACCAACTAAGAGAGGCATTATAAATTGCAAAGCTCCCCCAACTACACTAGCTATCGTACTAAAAGCACCTGATATAGTGGCAGAAAAAGTTTGCCCTTGTGCCCCAGCGAGTCCCGCCGCACTTGCAAAACTTCCAAAAAGATTAATGATAACTGCAAAAACTGCATTAAAAACAGCTCCTAATATTGATATTCCAGCTCCAATTCCAGAAAATATAACAGTTAATACGTTGCCAATTCCTTGAAACATTGCACTAAACTGACTTCCGTTTGACTGTATAGTCTGAAAAAATCCACTGATACTACTAGCCCAGCCACTTATAAGAGGCAAAAAAGATTGCCCTATGCTTGCAAAAGCTGAGCCTATTGCTGGAAAAGCTCCTTCAATCCCTTGAACCATTTGAGAAGCCATTGGAGTTATTGCTTGTCCTGCTTCTATCATACCTCTAGCCATTGAAGCCTTCATTCTTTCCATCGATGGACCTATGCCTTGATTCATCTGTTTAAATGCCTGTTCAGTAGCACCATCGGAATTTTGCATTTCTTTCATATTTTCTGCAAAAGCTCCTGCATTTTTCCCAGTAACAGACAATGCAAAAGACCCAGCCTCTACGCTTCCAAAAAATTCATTAATATTCTTACCACTTTTTTGCGCATGCTGATCCAATGCTTGCATAGCAGTTTGCAAATTTCCACCTTGTGCTATAAAATCTTTAAACGATTTACCTGTTGCGGCTTTAAATTCTTTAGAAGCCTTTGACGAACCTTTTGAAAATTCACTAAATGCAGCTTTCATCTGTGTCATTGTTTCACTTGTAGGCGTTCCTTTTGCTGTCATAGTTGCTACTACAGCGGTCAAATCACTAAACTGTACTCCTAAGCTGCTTGCTACAGGGGAAACTTGGGCAATACTGCTCGCCATTTCGCCAAAAGTAGTTTTACCTTTTCTTACCGCTGTAAACATTAAATCGCTTGCTTTTTTAGCACTTATATTCTTAGCACCAAAGGCGTTTACAACCGAACTTATACCATCCACGGCAATTGCTGTATCATTCAGACCAGATGCTATAGTTGCTTGCTGTGCTACATCCAAAAATCCCTTAACATCATTAGCCGCAACCCCAGCGGATAAAGCCTGATACATCGAAGCGGAAATATTATCAGCCGCTTGTCCATACTTTTGAGATAAATCCAATACATCTTTGCTTAATTTATCTTTAGTTTGCTGCGAAGCATTCGGTAACATCGTGTAAACCATGTTCATTCCTTTTTGAAAATTCCCTGAAGCTTGTACCGCTTTTACAGCAAAACCTGCTGTTGCGGCAGTAAGAGCACCAATCGCAACAACAGTTGCTCCAACGGGACCAGTTGCAAGTCCTGCAATTCCACTTAATGCAGAACCTAACGCTCCTACTCCGCCACCACTCGCACCAGCTTCAGCCGATGCCTTCGCAATATTTTTTAATTTAGTAGCAAAATTCCCTATACTTCCACCAAGACTTCCAGTCAAAAAAGAAAAAGCCTTTTTTCCAAGACTTCCTATTTTTTTCAAAGGTTCTATTAAAAATTTAAGTTTTCCGCCTATTGCACTTATAAGCGAAGCCACTTTACCGCCAAAAGCCTTCATCAGTGAATTTCCTGTTCCCTCGGCAGCAGGTTTTACTTTCTTGATTTGCTCTCCACTTTTTCCCGCTTCGTCCCCCAGTTTTTTCACATCATCGGAAGCCTTTTTAGAGTTGCTGGAAAGTTTTTCTGTATCTGTTGCGGTCTTTTGTGCGTCATCCCCTAGTTTTTTTACTTTTTCTCCTGAAGAGTTAGCACTATCCGCCGCTTTTGATAAACTTTCTCCTAATTTTTCATTACTAGCTGAACCTGTTTCAGCCGCCTGTGACAATTCCCCGAAACTTTTTGCAAGTGAACTGAATTTTGATATAGCTTCGTCTATCCCGTCAACCTTGACTTCCATAGCCACGACATTTCCACTATCCGCCATACAACATCACCCCCATTTTAGAGTATTCGGAAAATCTCTCATTTTCTTTTTCCTGTAAAATCTCATAAGCCGCTATGTAATAATCCCAGATATAGCCGTCATGTATTTGGCTAAAATCAGCAGGTGTCCAGCCCTTTTGCATATAGTAAATAATCGCATTAAGTTCAGAATCAAAAATATTTTGACTTATTTTTTTTTTAATTCTACAACATTTGGATTTTTACTGCTTTCAAAAAGAGCGGTCTGTTTATTTATAACTAAAATTAATATTTCCATAATCTCGTTGTCAGTAAAAAAACTTTTAATAATCCCTGCTCTGCTTTGTGCTTTTAATTCCACCATCAGTTCCCCTGCCAAATCTGTAAAATTAGGTTCCACGAAAGTATCAAATAAATAATCGCAAATAACAGCATTTGATTTTGTAATTTTTTCGGCAAATATCCGTTCTATTTCTTTTTTTGAAATAGTAAAATCCGTAATTCCAATTTTACTGCAAAGCTCTATAAAGGCTTTAAAGTCAGGAACTTTTAATTTAAAGATAGTATCTTTGTAGCTTTCTAAAGTAAATTCTACCAATGATTTTTCTTCACGAATTTTATTCGCTTCTTCACGCCTTTTCAATAATTCCTTCAAATCCATATTGAATCATTTCTCCCTTCTAAATTAATTCAACCGCTTTAAGATTTATTGGAAGATAACCGATTTTCAATTCTTCGTCCATTTCTTCCCCACGCTTAGCTTCTATAGAAAATCCGTCCTTATTCCAGCAGTCAGTAATTCTAATTGCTTCAGCACCCGCAACATCAGGGTCGTCAACTTGGAAATATAATTCAAAATACACTTCATTCCCCTTAGCTAATTTTGTAAATTTCTTAAACCAATTTGAGTTTAACTTATATCTTTTAATAGTGCCTTCCCCACTAGCACCAACAATTTTTTCTCCTTTTTGTCCCCCAGGAAGCCAAACTTCTTTTCTTTCTATTTTAGTCTCTATTTTCACTTCAGATACTTCCGCAAATACTTCTCCATCAATCATAAGCGTTCCATGTGAGCCAGAAATTACCTGATTTGCCTTAAATATATCCATTCCTTATCATTCCTTTCTTAACTTTGAATTATAGCTTTTCCAAAAAAGTCTTCCATACAGTCAAGCGGCATTAATTCATCACATCTTGCATAAACTACATCAACCGTATTAATTCTACGAAGTTTAGCTTCACTCATTTTATCCACTTCTTCCTTCGATATACCTTTTTCTGTCATCAAATATAACTTGTGCCGCTCCACATCAATATCAAAAGTATTTGAATAATCTGGATCAAGTATTCCCTGGTTCATAAGACTTTGAGTGTAGGCATTGACCGCATTTAAAAAAGCCATTTTATTTAAATAGCCATTTAATCTTGCACCTTTATAGTCATTCCAAGACTTTTTCAAATCCTCAATTATTGTGAATAAACTTCTTACGACTTTAACCTTACTGAATCTACGCTGTCTAGTAGTATCAGGCGTTATAAATGAAGTAACCCCACGATTAATCACATAATAGCTGATTCCGCTGTCATCTTTTTGTACATTGACTGCTATTTTTCCTTGCTTAGTTATTTTACCTGGTTCTGCTGGAACATCACATTTTTCCAAGAATCCCATTTTCATATTTGTAATACTTCTTGAAATAGGACATCCCGCTTCCATACTAGCAATAGCGAGTGCAAATTCTTTATCGCTATATGTATGACCGTTCACAGTTGCTCCTGTTATGCCGCAATTTACTACTGCGTGATGGTCTGGCACTTTATCCGAAGCAACAAATACAAAAAAGTGGGCCTGGTCAAAATCCAGTGCTAATTTCCCCAATTCTGTGTTATGTCTGCTCTTAGCGTAGCTTATTAAATTATCTGTCTCACTTTCTGTTGCACTTGGTATAACTATACTGTCAACTTTACTCTCCAGATCACTCAAAACATCTGTTATTTTTATTGATTCTCTTTCATCTTCCTTTACTCTTTTAACAATAACTTTATAAGGACTTCCAACAAATGCCAAATCTTTTAATAAGTTAAAATTTTCGGCACTCCAATCTCCCTGTCGCACATCCCCTCTACTGTTAAAAGTGTAATCCCTGTCATCTTTTGTACTGTCAAACAGCACTACTCCTATGACTCCTTGCTCACTTCTGGCAATAGCAGTTCCCGCTCTTTCTTCGATTTCCAAAACAAACTTTGGACTTCCGTTCATTATTCATCACTCCTTTTACTTAGATATATATTCTTAGCTGGACTATATTCCTTCATATTGTCAATTGCATATTTTATTGGAAAACTTGTATCAAAAGTCCCAGTTATAAGACATATTCTCAAAGTTTCTTTTGCTTCTACTGATTTCAGTTCTCCAAATTGTAAACTCATTTTTTCAGAAAAGAATATTCTCCTGTTCTCATCTAAATTTTGTATTTTCTTTTGAATATCCAGCGCCTGCAAAATAAAGTTCCCCAAGTCATCCTGCACTTTAGGCTTTATGATATAAAAATTCAGCATCGCACTGTATTCTTTAGCATTTTTCACAGTAATTCCGTTTATTTCACAAATTACTGAGTTTATCACAAAATCCTCAGCTTCCAAGTCATCTGTTATATAAAACGCATAATCAGGATAATCTTTTTCCAGCTCTTCCTTAAATTTTTTAAATACTATGTCAAACATCACATCAGCTCCTAAAATCTATAAATCCTTCCATATCTATTGTCGTTCAAAAGACTTGAACCGCTGCTATCTTCAGAACTTCCTTTCAAACTTTCCAGTAGCTTATAGAGTGTATCTCTCTTATCTTCTGAAATTTTTTCTTTCTCTAGGCTTTCATATATTTTCCAAGCCACATAAAGCTCATTTAATACTCTTTTTGTTTCGGAATCCAAAAATTTATATTTCTCATCACCTATAAAAATCGTTACAAAAATTTTACAATCCGGGACAAGCTGATTATTTATATAATCAATAAATTCTTGAGCCGTCCTTTTGGAATATCTGCAAACTTCAATAGATACGACTTTAGGAATATAGGATATTTTTTCTAACAACTTTTCATCAAGTTCAGGAGCAGCTCCATTTTCAGAAGTCCCTCCCACCTTTTCCAGCATAATCAATCACTTCCTATTTTGAGTTGGGAACAATGGCGATGCTGTCCACATTAGAAATTTCATATCTGACAATAAAATCTTTAATAGCAACTACTGGAGCAAATGCTGATTTGCAGAACATTTTAGCTCTTGCAGTCTCTTTATTGGCAGCTGTTTCATCCAGAATTTCCTGTCCAACAAATACAAAAGGTTTTCCTGTTGCATCCACCGCTTCAAGTGCCGCAAATACAGGAACTAAGGCATTGTCATTTGATAAATAAATCATATTGTCAGTTGCAATATCTCTGCCATTAAAGTCTTGAGCAGTTCTCAACTTAGAAATTCTTTGTCCCAGCAAGTCTAAATAAACTTGTTTTTCATCAGCAGATAATCCAATTGAATTGGAATAGGCTTTTGCAACTTCAATAAATTCATTGTTTTTGATTAACTTATCAAATAAAGTTCTCCCTAATTCAATTCTGTCTGGCATTACCCCATTTTTTTTCTCATAGTCATCAATTATGTCAAAGAAAAAAGTAACCCAGTTATTAATTTTCTTGGCATCTTTTGCGATCGGATTATTGAATTTAAAATCAATTTCAGTTTGAGAATTTGCTTGAACATATTTCCCTTGCAAGAAAGCATTAGCAGCCATTTTTTCCTTAGTTTTCAACATCGCATTTTTCAATTTTAAAAGTAATCTGTCTTCTTGATATTTTTGTGGATCAACCATTTGTCCGTTAATAAAGGTAGCAGTTCCTCCATTCATAATAGGTTTTAATTCATAAGAAGCGGCCACAATATCAGGCGTAATTGCCATACTTTCCATACCATTTACCTTTATGAAAGGAATCTCGCTCCCACGCTCAATAATACTTGCTTCAACCAAGTAATCATTCAAATCTTTTAAAAGAATAGTTTCATTGTCGCTCATATATTCAGGATTTGCATTTCCAAATCTGTCCAGATAGTGCGTCTGCACCTTCGGCTCTACAACCGCATATAAAGCCATTAATTTTAATTGTATATCGTTTAACATCTATAATCATCTCCTCTGTTATTTTGCTTCAATATTATCAAATCTTACATTTATTCCGTATTTATCCAGGTTATCAAGTGCCGCATAATCTGTGTCAGTCACTCCAACAACAAGTTTTCCATCAATATCACTAGCCCTTACAACTTGAATCTTAACATCTTCAGTTGTCGCATCCACATCTTCATCCACACCGACATAAAAAGTTTTTGGCAACTTACCTCCAGCTGTGCTGGAATCATATTTCTTATATTTCCCAGTAGTTGTATCATAAACTAATGCCTGACCGTATTTTATAACTTCACCTTGTGCCAATGTAACCGTTTTTCTTGGAAAAAACTCATTTAGCACAATATCTTTTTTCTTATCTTCACCATAAAATTTAACTCTATTTTTCACATCTACCACTCCTTATTTAATATTGTTTCTAGCTTTATATCCTGCTATTTCATCGGCTATCATTTGCTGCTGTCTTGAAACTTCGTCATTATCGCTGCCAAACTCCAGCGGCTTACGCCCACCAAAACTTGGCAAGTTTTCAAACAGTTTAGATAAAATATCGCTCGACTTAACTGACTGGTTATTGCCATTTACAGAAAATTCAATAATGCCGTCATTATTTTCAAAAGATTGTTTAACAAATTCTTCAATACCTAATTTTTTCAAGGCAGGTGTTATCTTGTTAGAATTTTTCAACATAAATTCTCTTATTTCCTGCTCCCTTGCAAACTCTTTTTTAACTTCCGCTCTAATTTCGTCTTCAGTTTTATCAGGCCCTTTATCTTTTGGAATCTCAACTTTTTTCAATTCTTCTTCAGACAAGGTTTTCAATACTTCATTGACTGCTTTTATCTTATCTTCACTTCCAGCTTCCAACAATTTTTTCAAAAAATCTTCAAAATTCATTCCGTCTTTCCCTCCATTATTATTTTTACCTTCGGCACTTCCACCGTCGCTAAATTCAATTATATTATTTTGATTAATCCAATCCATCTCAAATCCTTGAGAAAACTCTCCATCAGCAAAACTTCCGCTATTGCTGACAGCAGGTTCAACCCCAACAGGAAGTGCACCAACACGAGTTATCTCCCCATTTTCAATCTCAACAGAAAGCCTGTCGACCTTACGGTTCTTAAATTCTTTTCTGTCAAATATTTCAACATTATCAGCAACTATCTCATCGCCTTTAACATTTATATCTTTGAACTTCCCAATAACTGGAATTTCATTTCTCAATACTCCAAGTTTTGTAAACTCGCTTGTATGATAAGGGATTATATCCAGCTCTTTCTTATTATTGACAAGACTAGCCAAATGCTTATTATCCCATTTACCTTTATTGCCGTAGTCCCCAGCTTTAAATAGTACAAAAGACATCTTTTGCTCCTTTCTTCTTAAAAAATTTATATAATAAAAAAATCACGACTAAATTAATAATCGTGACCTTTGTAAAATTTAATTATTTCTCTAATTCGTGAATGTCATAATTCATGAATTGCATTCTGCCTATAATATCTTTTTTAATTTCATGTAGCACTTTAAGGCTTTCATCTAGTTTCTTCATCTCTTGAAACAGATGCAGTCCAAACTCAGTTACACCTTTCATTAAAATTATATCCTACTTTTGAAGAAAATGCAAAAAGTCTTATAAAAATAATTTCTTGCTAACAAGATAATCATTAATAATTTTTTTCAAATCCTCTTTATTTTTATCACTGATACCGCTAAACTGCCGCTTAGGAATAGTTACCGATTTGGCAAAGTAATCAGTGCCGCCGACTTTAAAATGCAGAACTTTAGCATTCTTAGGCATTATAGTTCCACCTCTATCGTGAATTCCTGCATAAACTAAATTACTGAATATTGAAATACTGTTTCCCTTTATCGTCGCCGTCCCCAGAGATCCTTTAAGCATTCCTGTGTCATTAAGCGGCTTCCCTTTTCTGATTTTCAAAGAGGCCCACGCATTTCCCTGATAATCTGTTCCGCTGTCAAACCTTTTTCGCATTTCATTTTCCATATAAAACGTTATCTCATCAAACATTTCTTCCTTACTGACGCTTCCAAGTCTTTCCTTAAAACTGGAACCTACACTATCAAGATTAGTTGTTATAGTAATTCTCATAATATATCCTTTCATATAAAAAATCACAGCTAAATTAATAACTGTGACTAGTTTTCAGTAGCTATTCGTACCCGTACTCTTTTTCTTCTTCCTCTGTTAAAAAACCGTCATTAGCCGAATCGAATGCCTCAGAAATTATTGCTTTTATTCTTTCTTTTGGCGTCATTTTTGCAAATCTTGCATTTCTCTCTTCTTGAGTTTCTTCAGGTTCAAACATATCATCAGAAATACCTTCTTCAAATATTTTTAGAGCTTCGGTTAATGATTTTTTTCCTTCCATTCTTTCCACAACCTTTCTATAAACTTCCCTACTTCATTCGCTATTTCTCGTGGTTTCGGATTATTGTTGTATTCGCTCCATACTTCCGCAACAAATTCTTCTCTCTTCGTTAGAGCATACCTTGATAAACCTTCTTTTATTTCTTCCTTATGCCATTTAAAGAAATCTTTTACATTTTGTTTACCAGAAATATTCAGCAATTTGTCAATTTGATGCCCAAATTCATGATCAAAAATAGATTTCATTGTATCACAGCCAACAGGTTTCCATCCGTTAGCAACTTGTCTTTTTCTTTCAGCAATCGCATTACCATAATTGCTATAGTAATTTGAGTTCAATGATATTCCGGCATATTTGTTTATTATTTCTATAATTTCGTTTTCAGCCGGATCATCCCCAAACTTAACACCATACAAGGCTTCCGCTGTTCGGTTATTCTTAATTTTCAAGCTACCTAAAATATCGTTTATCATATCTTTCGCCAATCTATTGTTCTTAGCATAATTTCTCAATTCTGCTTCCAGTAATTCATTTCTCTTCTGTATACTTCCGACAAACTTAATCTGTTCCGCAACTTCAGGATATTTACTCTTCATAGCCGCAAGTCCACGATTCCACTCATTAGCACAGCGAACATCAATACCTGCATAATCCGCTTTCACTCTCAATACTTTTTCAGCATAGCTATTTGCTTCTTTAACTGTCTTTATCGAGTCAATTATACTACTATTGCCATCTTTTTTCAATGGTTTGGCAACTACAAAATCAGGAATGTCAAACTTATCAGCAAATGCTTCCACCTTTTGCCTATAACTATTCTCAAGTGTTTCTATATAGTCAACATCGCCTATATTATCCGCAAAACTTCCCACATCCAAGCCAATGTCATCACCGCTTACAACTTCATTCGGATCTACTTCATCTTCAGTTAGGGACACGGTATAACATCTGCAATTAAATCCATTTGGCGGAAAGTATTTGTCAGCTTCGGGCGTTCCCACTTTAAATATTTTCCCATCAAGTTCCTTTGTGTGCTGCTGTTCTCTTCCATCTAAAATACCGCAGTAGCGATAATATGGATAACGCTCTTTGTACTTGTCAACCTTCAAATGAATACCAGCGTTATAGGCGTGATTCATATTTGTTCTGAATACGGTTTTTAAATATCCCTCATTTAGCTTTAATCCGCTCTCTGACAGTATTTTATCAACATCTTTTTTCCAGTCTTTAAATGTTCCGCCATTCTCGAGTGTATTTGACATCTGCTTAAATATTTTTTCTGTCACATTGACATCTGTGACCTTCTTTATCCAAAAATATTTTTGCCGTGAATAATCCATTTCTTTTTCCACATCAGTGTATAAGGCAGGGTGTTTTTTCAGGAAATTATCAAGTGCAGCATTCTTTGTCTTGGTTCTAGTATTTGCAAATTCTGTTACTCCGCTATCGACCATAGTGGCATTGTCAAATCCCTGCAAAGTCGACATCAGCATTAAGTCTTCCAGTATATTTTCATAGTTAAAGTTCAAGTCATAGAAATCTGAAATATCCTTAGATTTTTCTATCTTTTCTCGTACAGCTTTTAATACATCCTTCTGCCATCTTTTAAAATTATTTTCAACAAATCTGTCAAATCTAGCCTGATTCCCTTCAATTAATTTTCGTTTCTCATTTATTTTATTGATGTTCAGTTTTTTTTTACCTTTGGCGAACTCACTTACTTCAGTCTTCTCTACTTCCACCAAGTCAATCACATCCACGCCCAGCATTTCTGCTATCTTATCTTTAGTGAAGGCATATCCGCTCTCCATAATTTTAACTATAGAGTTCACTTTCTCAGTCATAGTTTTCGCTTTCTTATCTTCCAGCTCCAATGTTTCTTTTTCATCAATCTCTTCGATAAACTTAAAATAAAACTTGCTAGGGTCATACCCATACAAGACAGAATCCAGCTCGATAAGTTTTTGAATCCAGTCCCTAATCTTTTTGACTTTAGATTCTATCTTATAATTTTGCTGTTCCTTGTGAACTTCACCCAAGGCCCTGTTACCGCTATTACCATCCACTCCGACTACTAATGTACTTCCAAGTAAATATCTCTGCACGGCTTTTGACTTCTCGCTCAATAATTCCTGATAGATTTCAGGTTTCAAGTCATCTAATTTAATAAATTTTATGAAGTCATCAAGTGATTTCTCCCCGGCACTCGGTACCGCCAATACATCTTTACCTTTAGCATTTTTTAAATCTTTAGCCTGTGCTTCCACATCTTTTTGTCTAGCTTTAATAACTTCTGGCGGGTCTGTTTCAACAGCAGGTTCATAAGCAAATACCGTTATAATGTCCCCATATTTTTCTATAATCGCATTCAACTTACTCTCCAAATGCTCTTTAGCTTTGAATACCGGGACAAGTGGCAACAAATCTGAACTTCCCTGTAAATTATCCAGTCTTTCTTCATTAACGCAAACTAAAAAACGGTTGGGTTCTTTCGCAATAACAATCTCACTATCACGAGTTTTAATCATCCAACCGTTATCCTTGTTATATTTTATATATTTATTTGGCAACAATACCAAATCATCAATCACTGTCCCGCCTGTATCATCTTTGCCATAAATAATCTCAAATATAGATTTTTTATATATTTCCGATCTTAGCACATTTTCCAAAAGTTTAACCATATTAAAATTATTAAATCTTTCTTGAATGTTTTCAGCTGTCTCAAAATACTCAGGTACATCCGTCTCAATTTTCCACTCTTTCGATGTCACACTTTGTGTCATAAGCTGTATCGCCTGTGCCACATCGACATCAGCCAGCATCTTCTGCAATGTATCATCATCAATATCTCCGCTGTAGGAAACCGAACCAAGCGATATTATTTCTTTTACCAAAGCACTTACTACATTTTCCCTGATACTCACATTTCCTCCTTTCTACACGCTTATAAATTTTCTGATATATCTTTTTGAATTTTGAATCAAATCATTTATAACAATACCTGCATAACTGCACACATCAACAGCGTCATCATGTAATGCATTTGGAAATTTCAAAAGTTCCTCTTCAAGCTCAAAAAGTTTATCTAAATTTTTATTGAAATAAACTTTCCCATTTTCAAACATAACTGATATGTTCAAGGCCCTTGTCATTTTATCTGTATCGGCTTTCAACTCCTTTAAGGGCATTCCCTCCCTGTTCGCCTGCTGAATTATCCCAATACCACTACTTTTGCTTTCTATGGCTTGAAATCTCAACTTATATCTATTCCTAAATTCCTTAATCACATTCCATTGGTCAGGAACTTCTAATCTTTCAAGCATTAAGTCAATTAAATACAAGTTCCATTCCCTGTCGCACATAAAAGTGGCAATCGCCGTATAATCACTATTCTTTCGAGTACTCATAGCGGTATCTATTGTTTGAAAATAAAAGCAATCTTTCATATTTACATTTTTATCAGCAGTTTTGATGAAGTCATTATCAATATCGAAGTATTTAAAGTACTGCCGTTTAAAAAGTCCGCCATCTTCAATTTGGGGTCTCTGCTGATAAAGTGCCGCAAACTCACGGCTACCTATCGCCTTTTTAATATTTTTAAGTTCTTTCAATCCGTACCGTTCTTCCCATAACGCCTCTCCAACATTTCTTCCTAAAATATCATTTTCTTCGGCAATCGCCGGAAGCACGATGCTCTCAAAAACTTCTCCAGTACCGCTTTCCATCTCTTTAGAAATTCTACCGACCAAGTCATCTTCATGCCACCTGGTTTGAATAATTATAATCCCGCCACCAGGTGCCAATCTTGTCCGAATAGTCGACTGATACCAGGCCCAGACCTTGTCTCTTTGAAGTTTACTGTTAGCGTCTTCTCTATTCTTAAACGGATCATCAATAATCGCAATATGTGCCCCTTTACCTGTTGCACTTCCTCCAACACCTGTACTCACAATAGCACCACGATGTTCTGAAATTCCCCAGTTATCACCAGCACTCTTATCCCTGTCGATGATATTATTAAAAATCCCAGTCCCATTTTTACTGTGTTCTCTATAAGTATCTCTTGCTATTTTTCCAAAATCTCTAGCCAAATCCATTGAATAACTTGCGATTATAATCTCATAATCAGGATTATTCCCAATTATCCAAGCAGGAAATTTCTTCGTCATAGTTTCCGATTTAGAATGTCGTGGCGGCATACAAATATAAAGTCTTGGACTTTTACCAGCTTTCACATCTTCCAAAAACTGCTGGGCCTTATCAGTCAAAAACTGTATATGCCTAGAATTTTTATATCTCCCATTCCCATCAAAAATAAGGAAATCTAGCAAATTCCGTCGTGAAAGCTCCTTAATTGCTTCCAGCCGTATCATTTCCATCTTATCCACTCTTACCACCAGCTAACGCTCTTAACTCTTCGATAGTAAGTCCAGAAAAAGGATTGGTATTTAATTGTCCTGACAGCTGCATTTTCTCAATATATTCACCATCCATTTTATTCAAAATATCCAATGCTTTTAATCTGTCCTGTACCTTTTCATTTCCATTTTTAATAACTTCTGTTAAAAACTCTCGTCTTTCAGTAGCTGTCATTATTCTACTTGTCTTTGCTTTTTCTTGAAGTTCTTTTATATAATTTTTTATGTTGGTTTTTGTTAAGTTTTCACTTCCGATAAATCTAGCATTTTTTTCTTTATACCCAGCCTTTATTGCGGATTCAGTAGCATTTCCACTAGCCACATAAAACTCACAAAAAGACTTCTGCCTTGCATTTAATTTCAACACTACCGCCTCCTCTTTTTTCGTTAAAATAATAATAAAAAAAAGACTACCTGTTTTCTCAGATAGCCTCCACAATAAATAAATTATATATTTAGAGTAAGAACTGGAATAAAAACTATTTCTCCAAATGCTCAATAAAATTACATTCTAACATATTATACCATAAAAAAAGGTATAGTCAAGGTACTAAAAAGGTAGTCAAAAGGTAATTTTAGTCAAGTAAAACTTCCGGAAAGAGTAAATACTGTATTCCTTCAACCAATCTCGTTCTATTTTTTCCTATAGTCTTCTCAGTTACTCCTATTTCTTCCGATATTTCCTCTATAGTAAAATTTTTAAAATATCTCAATTCGATAATTTTAAAATATTTATCTCTTTCAAAATATTTCAAAGCATCTTCCACCCTAAAAATTCTTTTTTCCAGTTTTCTGTTTTCTCCCTCCAAATACTCAATTCGACTTAATTCCTTTTCGGGAATCCCTTCAATTTTAATAATCCCTCCTTTTATATTTTCAGAAAAAACAGGTTTTGACTTTATTGCTCTCAACCCTTTTTCTTTTATTTGTGTTATTTCATCCTCATTTCTTTTTAAATTAATTTTATAAAGCGGATAAGACCTAAGCATTGCCTCTGTCTCCGTGTATTTATCGCCTGATTTTCTTTTTTCCATCTTTTCAAATATTTTATCCGCAATTTTTTCTATGTCTTTTTCGTTCATATATTTCTTTTATTCTCCCTCAATAATTTCTTTTAACCTTGGTTCTTCAAACAGTTCACTTTTTCCTATTTTACCTTTTTTAGCTCCTTTTGTATAATAAACAGGTTGGCCATTCTTATCTAATTTCGTCATATTAGAACGATGAACTTCTTTAAATGCTGTAAGAAATATCCCATTGAAATTATTCTTCTCAATTTTGTCGCATATTTCTATCAATTCTGAATCACTTGAATCAAAATATAGTATTCTCGCAACAAGGTCAACATTTCCTTTACATTGCTCTAATAATGTTCCTATATACACATAAGCCATATCCACAACTGCGTCTAGTTTTCCTACCGTATCATTTTCTATCTCTGCTTTCATGTACTCCGTTTTCTCTTCCATAAGCAGTAAATCTCTTAAATGACCTCTCTCTTCCGTCATATCCTTATTTAAAAATTCTTCCTGCTTGAAAGCCAAATAAAATTCCTTGACCATTTTAGCCATCATTTCCCATTGTTCCATCTATTTCTCCTCTTCTCTTTTATATTTTTCAATCCTAGCTTTTAGACTAGACAGTAATTCATCTTGAACATCGCCTTTGCTTTGCAATGCTTTCATTACATCCTCATCTCTTGTTTTTTGAGTAACAAGGTGATGAATTATAACTTTTTCCTTTTGCCCCTGCCTGTGAAGCCTTTTATTCGCCTGCTGGTAAAGCTCCAAGCTCCAGTTAAGACCAAACCATATTATATGGTTCCCACCTGCCTGTAAATTAAGTCCATATGCTGCACTCGCGGGATGTGCCAAAAGTATATCAATCTTCCCCGCATTCCAATCTTTTTCGTCATCAGGAGTTTTTAGTTCCCTAACCTCCAGCTTTAGTTTTGACAATGCTTTTTTCAGCCTGATCAAATCATGTTTAAAATTATAAAAGACCAACGCAGATTTTCCATTTAGTTCTTCCACAAGCTCTAAAAATCTTTCAATTTTGCAATTATGAATCTCATAAATATTTCTCTCGTCATCATAAACTGCTCCGTTTGACAGCTGCAACAATTTATTTGTAAGCGCTGCCGCATTTGCCACATCTATGGCTTCGGTATCATTTAAAGACAAAAGCCATTCCTTTTCCAGAGTTTCATATTTCTTCAAAGATCTGTTGTCCAATGTTACTGGAATCACATTATAAGTTATATCGGGAAGTTCCAGATAATCTTCAGCCTTCATGCTTATACAAATATCTCCAATCTTATTTCTTATACTTGAATCTGCTCCTTCCTTCAAGGAGTATTCCCCAAAACTTCCATAGCTTCTGTAATCAAAGAATTTATCCCGAAAGGCAGTTATGTTTTTCCCCAGACGCTCCCCTCTATCCAGTAAATAAATTTGAGACCAAATATCTTTCAGCCCGTTTGGTGCTGGAGTCCCAGTCAGCCCAACAACTCTGCTTATTTTCCCAAGCACAAGCTTTAAAGCTTTAAATCTTTTACTCGCATGATTCTTAAAACTTGAAAACTCGTCAACTACAACCATATCAAATGGCCACTCATTCTTATAATATTCAACAAGCCAAGATACATTCTCACGATTGATTATGTAAATATCGGAAATTGTATTCAGTGCTTTTATCCTTTTAGTTAAACTTCCTAAAACTTTTGATATTTTCAAATATTTAAGATGATCCCATTTTTCAATTTCACCAGACCAGGTGCTTTCTGCAACTTTTTTCGGCGCTATAATAAGAACTTTATTAACTTCAAACATATTGAACTTCAGTTCGTTAATCGCTGTCAAGGTTATTATCGTTTTTCCAAGTCCCATATCAAGCATTAATCCTACGCTCTTGCCATTCACAATTCTGTCGATACAGTATTTTTGGTAATTGTGCGGCACAAATTTCATAATCCATTCTCCCCTTTCTAATTTTGTAGTTCTTGTTTGATTATAAAGTCGATTTGAGTTTTTGAATCTATGACATAAACCGTTTGTCCGCATTGCCTTATCCTCAAAATCTGCTTACTCTGCGACGGTCTTGGCTTTTTACCAGGTGCCTTAAGTTCCGCAAAGAATACTCTTCCGTTATTAAGTATACACAGCCTGTCAGGTACTCCGGCATTGCCGGGACTCACAAATTTATAGCACAGTCCACCTACTTTTTTTATTTCTTTTGCCAAATAATTTTCAATTTCTTTTTCTAGCATTTCTACCTCCAAATAAATTTAATTTTCATTAATTCGAGTTCCTAAAAAATGTCTACAATCTCCGCGCGCGCGTATAGAGATGTTAAATTAAAGGGGAATATGCGTGTATTATTAAATATATATTAATACATCTCCTTTATTTTAACATTCTATATAGGGTTTTTTATATATTTTGTAGCAAATTATATAGTAAGTACCGTGAATAAAGGGTTTTATTGTCAACAAAGTATGTCAACAAACTTTTTTTTCATCTTTTATCATTTTAACTTCAAACTCTTGTTTTATAAGGGTTTGTGGTGTCAACAATCTTTTGTAAAATGACAACAAAATTCCCTAAAATGTCAACAAACTATTTTTTAAAAACTTAGAAAATCTTAGAATTATTCCTAAAAACTTTGTTGACATTTTTTTATTTATTTCAATTTATGTTTTTTAAAATAGTCTTTAATTCCTTTATTTATGGTATATTGGGTTACTTTAAAAAGTGTCAACAAACTTATTTTTTGTGATTTTTCCACTCCAAAAACTTGCCTGAAGCTACTCTTCTAAATCCCCTTTGGGTGCCATATCTACCAAATCTAGCCGAAGTTCTCATTCGCTCCCATCCTAGTATGCTTTCCATAATACTGTTTATCTCCGAACTTTCAAAATTTCTTATATTTTTGGTCTGCATCCCGAAACATTCAACTAAAATCTCAACAGCACAAATTTTATCCCTATAGATAAAGTCCCCTTCATAAGTGTAATTGCCGCTCAAGTAATCTCTCCGTTTATCAGGAGACAGTTTGTTCCAGTTATCTGGGACTTTTCTGTCCAGAAACTCTTGAATTATACCTTCTTTAGGATTTGATACCCTATGCTCTGCCTGATATTGTCTTGAAAGCTCTTCAGCTTCTCCGGTAAGCATTAAGACTTCCCCAGTTTTATAGTTTTCGTAGGCTTCCGCCCAAATTTGGTCAACTTCGTTATCCAGGTCATCCCAGATTGATTTTCTAGGTTCATTGATTCCCACGACCACCGGCCAAAAACGGCGGTTCCCTGTTCGGTCTCTTAAGAACTCCCAGTCGTTTGAAGTACCAAAGAAAACACATCTTCTAGGATATTTATTTGTTCTTCTTCCATATGCTTCCCTGTAAATATCTTCATTCTTACTCAGGAACTGCTTTATCAAATTAGTTTCAGTCTTATTGAATCCTGTAAGTTCTCCTATTTCATTAATCCATGTTCCCTGAATCATTTCAGCGGCTTCTTTTCCTTCAAAATTCTGTAAACTGTCCGAGTACCATTCCATTCCTAATTTATTCAAAAATGTGCTCTTACCTAAGCCCTGTCTACCTGTAAAGATTGGCATGTAGTCGTACTTAATGCCGCCTTCTACCGCTCTTGCAACTGCTGCTGTCAAGGATACTCTAATTACTGCTCTCGTATAAACATTGTCTTCAGCACCTAGATAATCAATCAGCAAGGTTTCCAGTCTTTTTTGGCCATCCCATTTTAAATTTTCTAAATATCTTTTTACCTTGTTGAACTTATTTTTGTGTGAGTTCAATAAGAGTGCGTCATTTATTTTCTTTTCTCCGCTTAACCCAAATTTAGTTTCCAGATAATTTCTCAGTCCGCTGTCATCGACTTCCTCATATTGCCTTACAATATTTGATTTGTTCCATGGAAGGCTTCCTAAAACTACTGCTCTGTTTGAAAACTCATCAAGTGCCATTTTTCCCTTTAAGTGGGGGTCATTTTCTAATACAATTTGAACATTTCTTATCGTTTTTTTAATAACTCCATTAGAAGTTATCTCAAATTTTGACATCCAGGACAGATCCTTTTCGTCGTTTTCTTCTTCATCGAGAATTTCAAAGTCATCTTTTGCATTATATATTTCAGCATTCACGATATTTGCTACTTCCGAAATTCCTCTTGCAAGTTTGGACATTTCAACAAATGAAGGTAACTTTCCATTTGGAGTATTTTCTTTTGCATCGGAATCCAAATTAGAAAACTTATGTATTCTCACTAAGTCAAAAGCGTTACATAGTATTCCACTCGCAGGGTCCGTTGCATGATGCGAGTAGCTAAACAAATCGTCATATACAACTACTCCGCCATAAGTACTTCCGCCTGTATAGGTCATCCTTTTTCCATCGTCTGACACCTCATAAACATCTGGAATAAATTTATTGACAGCTTCTATAATTCCATAAGTTTTACAGAAAGCTCCAATTATCCCAGTTTTTTCTAGTGGGTTTTCCTGCTTTTTCTTTAGCCGCTCCAACATCTTTTCAGAACCGGGAACTTGTGGCCACTCCCTCATATCGTGCCAGTCATCATACATTTTTAAAACCGCTTTTACATCAAACATAGGAGATTCTGTATCATATTCATAGATATAATTGCTATCTTTTGAACAGCTAGGCCAGTACATTAATCTTGCCGGTTCAAAAGTTGTGGGATCACACATTGAAATTCCTAACATAGAACCAATTTTTCGTGCTACAGGCTCATATTCATCACAAGCCATACTTTCATTTGCCAAGAAGATTACTCGAAGCCTAGGAGCTGATTCTGTGTGCTTACGAGTGCTGTAAACCACATAGCTTACTCCTAGATCTTTTATCTTTTTTAAAACTTCCAAAGTCTTTCCTGGTTGTATGTTATCCAAATCCAGCGTTATCAAATTCCTACTTAGCAGATTCGAGTTTTTTCTTCTGCCATCTTTCAGCTCTCCACCAACGAAGCCACCTACATCTTTTAAGTCGTCCTGCTTTGATTTTGGCATTTTCATATACTCTTCCAATGTTTCGGTGCTTCTAAATGGAGTTTTAAGTCTTTCTATGAACTCTGACCAGAACAGCTTCTCCTGTTTCCACACCATATCTTTTCTGCTGTTAGCGGTACTTATTGATATTTCTCTATTTGTCATACTTTTACCTCCTCCATTCATTAATCCTTTTTATAATACATAGTTTCAAATCCATCAGCCCTTAACAGCAGCCCTTTAGCCCATTCTATTTCCTGCCCCATTATCTCGCATACTTCATCTACCGTTGTTTCCATAGGAGCTTCGATAACTACTTCATCGTGAATGTGCATTACAATTTTGAATCCTTTTTCAGTTAATCTTTTTATTGACACGGCAAGGCAGTCTCTTGCGATAGCCTGAACTACATTTTCCACTAATTTCCCGCCATAGGTTTCTGCAGTTTCCCATTTTCCAGTAGTTTGATTTTGTGCCATGTAAGTTATAACTTTTGAATCCCAGCTGTTTAATTTTGTTCCTGGATTAACATAGTATAATTTTCGTCTGCTTGGAAGCTGTACTGTTAAAAAATCCAGACCATTTGACAAATCTCCTTCCTTCTCAAAAATAATGCCGTTCACGGCTTTTCTTCCGCCGCCTTCGACAACTTCTATAGCCGTACTTCCAATTGCCCACCAGAGCCCAGTAATGTTCTTATTTGAATCTCTCCACATCTTTACTATGCCTGGCAGTTCTTCCTCAGTCAATCCCATGTTTAAAGCTCCCATTGCCTTTAATGCACCAGGTCCTCCCTGATAGCCAAGAGCAAGTTCTGCAACCTTTCCTTTTTGTCTCAAAGCGTACTCAGGATTTCCTTTTTTTATCTTCTCAATTGGAACTCCAAACATTTGGCTGGCACTGGCTTCATAAATTTTTCCATGAGTTTTAAACACCTCACTTCTCCAATGCTCTCCGGCAAGCCAGGCGATCACTCTTGCTTCTATAGCTGAAAAGTCTGCTATTACAAACTTTTTCCCTTCTTCCGGAATAAAAGCTGTACGGATCAGCTGCGACAAGGTGTCAGGAATGTTTCCGTAAAGAATTTCTAATGTTGCGACATCCCTTCTTTTTACGACCTCACGAGTTCCACTTAAATTCTGTATGTAATTTCTTGGCAAATTTTGAACCTGTACGAGCCTTCCTGCCCATCTGCCAGTTCTATTTGCTCCATAAAACTGTAGCAATCCTCTTACACGATTTTGTTCACCTAATGCCGCCTTCATTGCAACATATTTTTTTGTGCTTGTCTTTGACAACTCTTTTCTTATTTCCAGAACTCTTTTTACTTTCCCAGTAACTTCTTTTATCACTTTCTCTACTGTTGCTTTTTGCAAGTTTTCAACTTTTACATCTTGGATTTTTAACCATTCTAACAACTGACTTGTGCTGTTTGGATTATCAAGTCCTGTAATATTTCTAGCCTCATTCATTAATTTTTCATTCCAGTATTCACTTATCCACAATGAGCTATCAACTAAATCAGTATCTATCGCAATACCTCTTTCATTCATCCTAATATCCATCCGCCATTGTTCCCACTCACCTGCGGGAACTTTTACGCTTTTTAATTTGTTCATTATTGCCATTTCTGCCACTACATCCTGCCTGTTATATTCCACGAACAAATTCCACTTATCCAAGTCGTGATGTGGTAAATTTCTTGTTCTTCCGCCGTTAGCCCTAGTTGCCTTGCATGGGACGGAAAAATATCTTATAAGTGCTTTACCCGACATATCTTTTTTCTTATCTTCTTCAAATCCTAATGCTTTACCCACTTTTCCTAAGCCACCAGGAAATCCAGCATAATAGGCGTGTATCATTGTGCATTTCCATTGCTCTAAATTAGTTTTGAATCCAGCACGATTCAAACAATACCATTCAAAATTTGCATTGTAGGCCCTTAATTCAGTTTCATTGTCGCTAAGTCTTTTTATAATCTCATCAGGAACTGTTTCTCCCTGTGCTAAATCAATAACTTTTACTTCCGAGCCGTTCAGTGAGTAAGCAAAAAGAAGGATTTCAAAATCATTGCTTTGAGCATATTTGTATAAACCTGATTTTCCAATGTCTATACTGCTGTAAGTTTCAATGTCTATATTTAATACATCCATATTTTTTTTATCCTTCTTTCTGTTTTTATCTATTTTAATCTTCTTCTATGCATAACACTTTTTTACCAAGGCATATCGTCATCTTCGACAACCTGGAAATCCTGCTGAGCATTTCTTCCTCCGGCTAAACTTTCACCATCTTTTATCTTTTGTACATTTCCTAATCCAACTCCGATACCTCTTTTATTCATGTATGCATAAGGGTAAAAGTTAATTGAGACATTAGCATAAATTCCGCTATAAATTTCGCTTTGGTCCATAATAGGTTCCACTTTAGCGTTTACTACTTGTGGCGGGTAATCCACTTTTGCTGATGCATTAATAACCCAGCACCCTTTGCATTCATCCCCATAGGGTGTTCCATCTTCTTTTGTTCCATCACCATCTTTTAACGGGGAATTTATTTTAACAGGTCTGACTCCTCCCCATTTGTCTGAAATTCCATATTCCTCCGCCGCTTTTATCGCCGCATCTATTTTCAGTTTTGTTTTTGTATCTCTCTTATCAATTAAAATCGTTGTGCTATATTTTTCCTCCTGTCCTTGAACTGCCGCATGCGGTTTAAATAAATGAACATAACTTAATCTTCCTCTTACTACTATTCTTGTATCTGCCATAAAATATCATCCTCTCTATTCTTCTATTTTTTTAAATTCATCTGATGCATCAATTACATCTTTTTCATACTTTTTTCTTTTATCCGATTCAACTACCAAAGTTGGCTTTCCCTTTGGCTTAATAATCAAATCTCCTGCGATCTCCCCAAATCTTTTTTTACCCACAATCCCCTCAAGTTGTGTTAGCGGCAGCAACCTTTTTTCAAACATTAAAGCCTCTTCAACATCATTTTCCTTAAGTGCTTCCACTAATTTATCCGAGTCTTTAATTTGCCTGATTGACCTTCCTTCCACAACTTTCCATCCAGGGATCTCTTCGCCGTTTAGTAACTTTGTCAAACTTTGATTTTCTATATCTTTAACCCATTTGACTAAGTCTTGAGCCTTTTTTAGGATTTCCCCCATTTCTTCATTTGTCAAAACATTTCCTTTTAACTTCATTTCGGTTTCAAGTTCCAGATTTTTCTCGGCTCTTGCCCTGCACAAAGCCTTAGCCCTGCAAAAAGTGCATTCCCCCGGAGTAAAATCTCCATCACCTTCGTAAGCTTTTTGTGCGGCTGGTTTTACTTCATTTTCCGCCCAGTCCATCAATTCTTTAGAACTAATTTGAAAAGTACTGATGCTATCCAATCTTGGCTGCACGATTCCCATATCTATAAGGTCTATTTCAAAATAAAGTGAATATTCTAAGTAAGCTCCAAGTGCATAAAGCATTAACTGTGGGTTGCTTTCAGCGAATACTGGAACCCCTTTTCCATATTTTAAATCTCTGATATATAAAACTCTTTTCTCTGTATCAATGGATATGAAATCTGCAGTTCCGAATCCATCTGGCACATATTCACTAAAGTCCACTTTCTTTTCTATTACTGTTGTGTTTATCGGATTTCCATTGAACTTCATCAATAATTCTTTTATGTGATCAACATAAAATTCTGTGAATCCATCCATTTCATTTTTATACAAATCATCTGATTTTATTTTTTTTAGTTCACTGTTATATTTTTTTAGCCCTAATGGGCTTAGATATTTTCTAAGCTTAAGCTCTGACAGTTCATGAGCCAATGTTCCTTCTCTTGCATAATCAGATGTTACATCTTCAAACATATCTTCCATTCTTGCACTTGGCGGACACTTCATCCACCTTTTAGCCCCACTTGCACTAAGTAAAGCATGTCCTCTTTCGGAATGATTTATGGCCATTATATTCTTACCCCCAGTTCTCTTAAATCGTTAGCAAAATCTAAATATCTTTCATCAGATAATGCATCAAGTTTTTTAACATCATATTTTTCATTAAGCAGCTTTTTAATCTCCATACCTTTTCCTAGCCCAGAACCCTCAACACATCCAGCTCTTAGCTGCTCAAGCGTCAATTTTGGTGCAACAGCTTTTGGAAGTTCAACCTTTTCTTCTTTTGTTTCCTTTAATTTTTCTTCCTTAACAGAATCGACTTTTATGTCTACTCCTGAACTTTTTTCCTCTTGAATCTTGTTTGTTATTTTTTCAATAACAGCTTCACCTTTCATTATGTTATTATTATTTCCTAGCGACATTATCGCCTTTGAAAAATTTTCAATCACAGGTCTGCTGCCTTCTTCAATTTCGATTATTAACTTTATTTCCATAATTAATTTATCCTTTCTAAAATTTTATACAATTTATATATTTTGCTAATCTCTTAACGCCAAAGGCATCATTAAATAAAGCCAGTCATCACTAGCACCACCTTTAACAAGTACCACACTCTTATTATTGAGCATTTTCATCACTACTGTCTTATCCTTGATTTTTTTAATAAAATCCAGCAGGAATTTCACATCTAGTGCTATTTTTAAATCATCGCCAGTCTGGATTGTTGCCAGCTCCTCTTTAAATTCTGAATGTCTGTCATTTGATTTTATTAACAATTTATTCTGTGCAAAGTTAAATACCGCTCCATTTCTATACTCAAGAGAATTTTTAGCTACAGAATAAGCACGTTTAAGTGTAGATATAAAATTTTTAGTGCTTAAAACTATCATTGTTCTATCTTTATCTAAGCCAAATATTATAGTTTTGTAATCCGGGAAAACAAGGTCAACTAACTCGGATACAACTTCTATTCCTACAAATTTAAACGATATTTCATTTTTTCCTATAGAAACCGCTGTCATTTCATCAGGTGCGCCTAATTTAGATTTCATAACTTTTAAAAGCCCTTTAACGGTTTCCAGAGGTATGCTCACACCAAAATCTTCAGGCTTATTTGGGCTAGGATTTAATTGAACTCTTGCATAGGCCAAACGGTAGGTATCAGTCCCAATAGCCTTTAAATATTCTCTATCTAAATCGAGTCTCACACAATTTACAGCAAAGTTTTCAACATTTGTGGAAGCAGAAAACATTACATTCTCAAAAAGATTTTTCAAGTTTTCCTTCTGAAACGAATAATATTCTGGCACTTTTACACTTTCAAAGTCAGGAAAAGTGCTTCCTGTTATCAATGAAATTTCTCCCTTAGAATCATTTGTCTGGACAATTATTTTATCCTTTTCAACTGCGATTGTAACATCATTGCTGGAGATTCCTTTTACCAGATCCTTAAAAATTTTACAGGGAACTAGAGCTTTTCCACCGCCAGATATTTCTCCTGCAATTTCAATCATTACAGATTTTTCCGAATCCGAAGCTCTTAATGTTAAAACACTTTTCTTTTCATCCGCTTCTATAAATATCCCTTTCAAATATTCTTTTCCTAACTTCTTTTTTTCTGCAAAATTTTCTGCAATTTTAACAGCTTCCAGAAGTTTCCAAGTTTTTACTGTCGCTTTTAGTTTATCTTCCATTTTTTTTTCTATCCTTTCATTGATTTAATAGGTAGACATCAGTAAAAATGACAATTGCATTAGTATAATGTCAGCCAAGTTTTTTATGGAGTTTCTTCTCTCCAAAGTATTGATTTAATTGTCTAAATTTGCTATAATTAAGATGAGTTAAGACAAGCACTCATCCTGTTTTAGCCAGTGTTAGACAGTCGCTGGCTATTTTTTATTTTCATAGCCTCTTTTCTTTTACATCCAACCCAGGCAATTTCAAGTCCAGCCTCTTCAAATGCTAATAAAGTTATAGCATCCTGTTCAAAGTCGGCTTCCCCACCTTCTATAATTACTTCTTTTATTTCCTCAAATTTCTTGTCCGTTTTTGTAATAAAAGTTTTAATGTACATTCTATTTTTCTTATCAAATCCTCTCAGTTTCCGCTGTACAAACATTTTAAAAATATTGTAGTATGCCGATATTACAAGTATCTGCTTTATCGCATTTTCAGTATCTCTGTACCTAGTTTTTAAATATTTGCTAAATTTAGTTCTTAAAATTTTTAATTCTTTCTGGTACATTTTAGAAAACTCTGCACGCACAAAATCATTCTTAAAGTCCTGTATCTTACGCTGATTAGGGTTCTGCAGCTCTTCATAGTCATATTCCTTTACAAGCCTTGTCACAATCCTGAAACTTCTCTGTATGATGTCCTCAAGTCCAAAGGTGCACCACAATGTATTTTCTTCGTTCAATTTAGGTATTTTAGTATCACCTCTTAAAATGTTTCCATCCGTGATTCCAGGAATGTTAAAATAATTTCTATAATGCTTGCATAAATTTGACAGGCCCATCATTGAAAAGACCTTCGCTCTTTCATTTTCATCCGTTGAGAACTTTGTGTAATCCTTTGCCTTCGATACAAGTATTCGCTTTTCCTCTTGTTTTTTTAATTTTCTCTTTATTTTCATAACTGTTCTCCATTTTTACATCTTTTTAAAGAATGACGGCCACCAAAGTATTATTGTCAATAGCACGGGAAATGCTAAATTCCCTCCAGCAATCCAGTAGCCATTCTCTCTAATAACTTCTAATTGTACTATAATCGTTGTGACTGCCAGAAATAATATCTTTATCAGATTTTTTACTGTCAGCATTTTTTTTCCTCCCATCTCTCAATCTCTTCCTTGTCCATTTCTATCTCAAGTTTTTCCCTGACTGTCATTTTGATAGTCCAACCTTTCTTGCAAGTTTCTTGATTCTGTTCTTAATTTTTCTTTCTTCCATTTTTCTTCTTGCTTCCCTGTTTTGGTTGTTTACCATTATTAAAGCGTCATATTTCATTTTAAATTCCTCCAAATTTCATTTTTAAAAATTCTTCATAAGTTATTCCAACGTACTTTTCAACTTGAATACGTTGAATATCGTAATCCCAATTGTGCTTCCCAGCCCTTCTTCTTGCTTGCTCATCTTTTTCATCCTTGAATTTTGGTATTGCTGTACCAAATTTAAGCCTTCCTGTCTGCAATCCTACTCTTACATATTGCTGCCCTTTTCCAACAAATTCAGCAGCTTCCTTTATTGATAATTGCAATTTTGTAGCCTGTTTCCTTATCCATGATTCCGAAACTTCCATAGTCTTCTTCCTTCCCGGGATTGCCGTCCCTTAATTTTTTTGGTGTTTGTTTTCCCATTACTTAGTCCCTTGACGATAATTTATGCTTTCATTTAATCACTTCCTTTTATTTTGATTTTCCTTCCCCTTCAAGGTATAATAAAAACAACTTACAACTGAAAGGAGGTTAATTTCATTATGGGTAAAAAATTTAATGAAACTTTGAAATTCTTAGGCCCTGAATATTCTGTTAAAACTGTTGACAAAGAACCTTGCGTTTACCTTAAATTAGACAAATACGATTTTGAAATATCAGGGTTAAATTCTAAAGGGTCATACAAAGCCATAATCTATGTTTGGAATACTGACAATCGTCTTGACAGACAAGACATGCTGTACGCTTATTCCAAAGAAGAGTTAAAAGATATTTTAGATAGATTGATTACAAAATATTCTTCCATATAGGCTCTAAACATTTAAAAATTAAGATTAAATCGTCTCTTGTTAGTTCTTTTTCTGACATTAGGCGATCTAATTCTTCCATTTCTTTTTCCGTCCCTTTTGGTTTAAATCGTCTCCATTCATTTTTTGTTTCTTTTTCCATTCTCTCACCCCGCTTTCTTTATTTGTGATTCCACATCCTCCTATTTCGTGATATAATTTATTCGCCAAAACAACTTACAACTGAAAGGAGGTGTTACTTTGTTTTATGTATTTACTTTACTTATTCTAATGTTTTTAGGTCTTATAATATCGATTAAAAATTATAATTCAATAAATAAAACTTACTTGAAGTTAATTGAATTAAATAACCTGTTTGTTGACTTTATTAATACTAATGGGATTGATAATCCTGAAAAATTAAATTCACTCAGAACAACTTTATCCAGTTACCTACATTTTTATAATCAGAAAATGTCAAAAAGTATTAAAATTGTCATTTTTTCACATCAAATAGAACCATTTAATCATTTTGTCCTTGAACCATAATGATGGTTATCTTACAGAGTCAGATGAAAAATTATTGCGTAAACTCATAGACGGTATAATTAAAACTTTTAATTTTAATTTATCATATTATGAAGAAAGAAAAAGTATTTATTTCTATCAAATAATTAATCCTGTCAAATGGTTTAAGAACGATTTAGATTTATTTGTCAAGTATTTTAGTAAAGAATTATTTTTTAAACTTCCTATAACTGTTAAAAGGATAATTTCTATACTTACTGCGTCTTATCTTCTTTGGCAAACCATTGTTTATATCAGAGAGCATATCTAGTGCTCTTTGATTTTCTATCAGTCTTTGGGTTTCGATATAATCTAACTCATACAAATCTTTTTTTATTTTCTCTATATCTTTTTCAGTTCTGCCTTGAGATGTTCTAAATTCTGCTAAAATATATGAAACTATAAATATTATTATAAAATCTTTAAATTTAATCACTCTCTTTCGTATTTTTTTTTAATTTTTTCATATTCTTTGTTTTTCTTACCTCCTTCATTCAAATTACTCATTTCATCCAACATTTTTTTTAGATGTTTGTCATACTCATCTTTTTTTACAATTCAAAAATTTTTATGTTATAATCTAACCACCTTAATACGAAAGGAGGTGCTCCCATGTCATTCTCTGAAAATATGACGTACAATGACTCAGATGATCAAAATGATTTTAAGAATCTCACTATCGAAAAGCAAAATATACTTTTGGACTGGTGCGATTTAATAGGAAAAACTACAACGATCAACGAGAAACATACGTCCTATGGACTAAAACACATTTTTGAAAAATCTCAATCTGGATTCTATATAACAAATGGGATGTTTAAAGGAGCTATGCTTAAATTAGGCTATAAATATAAGCAGTGCCATCCTTCGAGTCCAAATTGGTTTTTCAATATTTCAGAAAAAGGTGTTAAATTTTTATTGAATCAGAACAGGACTAAACGGTAAATTTATCCAATTCTATTAGTTCACACTCCCATAATTCATATGCAATTATTCCGAATTTGTTTAGATAGTCTTTTAAATAAGTTTTTCCAGTACGCCCTTGCCGTCCTGATATGATTATGGGAGTGTTTTCCTTTATGGCTCTTACAATTCGATTTTTTTGTTCTTCAGATAAGTTATCGGGAAGTTTAAAATTTCCAGGCAGTTTTTTGTCATCCATGCTCTTTTCACCTCTTTTCTTTGATTACTTATTAAGCTTATTGATAAATTTCCCCGTTCCAACCAGCATTTTTTTTTAGATGTTTGCAATACTCATCTCTTTTTTAATCTACCCAAAAAATATTTCATCCAACACTTCAATAGGATAAGTATTAATAAGTCCGTATCGACTATCCACTGTTGTGCCAGTCATCAGATTTCTCTCACGGCACATTCTAGTAGCTTTCTTCCCTATTGATGGTGCGTGGTAACTCTTGGGTTTTATTCCTTTTATGTTGGCGTACGCTATTACTGTTAAATGGGTGCTAGTTACAGTTCTTCTTTGATTGTTTTCCAATCTTCTTATGCTCTTGTCATTATTTTCAATGGAATCGGCTAATCCAATTACATTATTTTCAATATTGCTCATTCTATTTTCCGCCTCTACCATCCATTGTGCATTCATTAAAAGCTGTTCAGGAATAGACATCGGTTTCTTCAAAGCCTTTTTCATTCTTTCAAATTCATTGATATATGCCACATTCAATAAAAATGCGTTTGGTACTGAAGCGTTATATCCTCCAATTAATTGTGCTATACCCTTTTCTGTGACTAGGTAGTTTCTTACTGTTCTACCGTTCAGAGACCTATAATTACTAGGTATATAGAATTGAGCGGAAAGTTCCGCCGAATTAAATTTGCTCACATAACCATCTATTTTCTCTAATAAATCCTTGTGATTAACTCCCAATTCTTCTGCCACTCTATTACTTGTTGTTACTAATACTCCGTTTACATTTTCTACGCTTACTTTGATTAAATTCATTTATCATCCTCGCTTTCTTTTTTTGTACACTTTTCGTGTTCTATATCTGTAAAAAAAATGGATTCAACAGAAACACCATAATAATTTGCAAGTTTAACTTTTATTTGATCTCTTGGAACTCTTATTCCCGATTCGTAATTAGATAACGCAGATGGAGTTATTCCCACAGATGTTGCAACGATTACGAGTGGTTTTTCTCCTCTTAATCTTTTTAGAATTTTGGAAAATCTTCTCAAGAAAATTCACCTCTCTTTCAAATTTTAATTAATACACTTTTCGTGTACGAAGTAACTATACCACGAATTAAAAATTTTGTCAACACTTTTTGTGAATTTTTTTCTTGACTTTTTTTCACATTTTGTGTATTATACTATAAAGGAGGTGAAAAATATGGCTAATTTCTCAGAACGATTAACAAAATTAAGAATGGAAAAACATCTCACCCAAGAAAAATTTGCAAATATTTTAGGAGTTTCCAAAAGTACAGTTAGTATGTATGAAAACGGGAACAGAACTCCTTCATTTGAAATAGAAGAAAAAATAGCAGACTATTTTAATGTGGATTTAGAATTTTTAAGAGGTAGAAGTGAAACGAGAAACCTTTATCAAAACAATCAAAAAAAACTAAGCAAGATTCGAATAAAAGATTTAGTAAATAAAATAAAAAAAGCTACCGCTGAAAAGGAAATGTCATCTAATGAACTAAAAGATAAATTGAAACTGGATACAGTTATTTCAGAAGATTCGTCTTATGAGGATATAATTACTGCGGCTAAGTTTTTTGGTATCGACTTTATTGAAAATCCGAATTTATTATCATCACGAAATTCACCTATACATGTTTTGGAGTTTGAAAAATGGATCCACGAAAAAGTCAAAAATAAAAATAAAGAAGAAATAGATAAATTAAAAAATATAATTGAAAGTATAATTGAAAATATTTAAAGGAGACTAACTATGATTTACTTAAACGGATTAGACCCGAACAACGACCAATCAAAGAAGGTATTATTACGAGAAATGAAAGATATAGAAAAAACAATTGTAGAAATTAAAATTCTTAACAGGGATAAAGAAATTTTAAAATCAGGAACAGGAATTTCATATGCTGTTGAAGCACAGAGATTTGAAAATACTACACTTTGCTATCCATGTATCATAACATGCAAACATGTTGTTGATTCTGACGACTTAAGATTTTATCGTTTTGAGATATTTGATGATGTGAAAAGGAAACGTATTGAATGCGGATTAAATGATGTGAAAATTTTAACTCATCCAAATTTAGATTTAGCTCTTATATATTTTAAAAATGGAAAATTGCTAATTCCAAATTCCAGAAGTGACTTATCACCTTCTTATATAAAATATAACGAAGATGATAAGGGAGAAATAGTTGTTAAGAATCACTTCATTCTAACGTCACATTGGAAATTTTCAAGAGCCACAAAAGAAAATTCAATGTTTGAATACATTAATATACCAGGATACCATTTAGGTGAAAACAACTATGTCAAAACACCAATTTGGGTAAATGGAACTCTCTGTTCTGACCCCGAAAAAGACTATTTCGTGATACAAGCTTCACTTAATAACGGGTCTAGTGGATCCCCAATTTTTAAATTTCACCAGGATTCTATACTTCAAAATTCCATTAGCGGATTTTTATTAGGTTTTATAAGTGAAGCTGTTGTGGACAATAATAATAACAAAATTGGTCTTTCTTATTCCATATCAAGTAAGAATATCGAATTTTTAGAAACTCTACTATTTGAAGAAATAAAAAATGACAAAAGGTAAAGAGAAGTTGTGTAAAAAAATTTTGTGATTTAGGAGCGTGATTTAACAATGGAAAAAAATGATACTGGAAAAGCAAAGGCAAAAAAGCCTATTTATAAACGATGGTGGTTTATTTTTTTAGTCGTATGTTTTATTATTGGGACACTAAATAACATATTTGGGGATAAAAGCGAAGAAATCATCGGTAAAAATATTGAGAATACATTATCTTTGGCAGGTGTAAAAGATTATACTCTGGAAAAAGATGAATCATTAGATGAAAATGGTCAAAAAGGTTATAGAGCAAAAACCGATTTTACCAAAACAGGTATAATCATACATGTTGATAAGGATAAAAAAGTCTCTTCTTTGAAATTTGATAACATTGAATATGTAAAAAATGGAGAGGTGACAGGAAAAATTACTGATTCGGTTGTAACGGGAAAAGAACAGGTAAATTATAAAGTTTCCGCAGAAGGAGCTATAAAATCAATTTTAAAATCTCCATCTACTGCTAAATTTGCTCCTTTCTCTGAATGGGGTTTTAGCAAAGTTAGAGGAGTTGTTTCTGTAACAGGTTATGTTGATTCTCAAAATTCATTTGGAGCAATGCTAAGAAATAAATTTATCGTTGAATTTGATGCCAAAACGGAAAAAATCAATCATTTAATTTTTGAAGGAAAAGATTATATTAAATAAAAAAAGCGGAAAATAAATTGAGGTTAATAATATAAGAATTTCAGGAGGAATAGAAAAATGAAAAAATCAATTATTTTATTATTAACTGTATTCACTGTAACATCAAGCCTAACTTTTGCTCACAGAGGAAGAACAGACAGCAAGGGTTGCCACACAAACAGAAAAACTGGGGAATATCATTGCCACAGAAAAAAGAAATGAAATTTAAAACAATACTTGACAATTTATAAATTATTATAATTAGATATTTATAAATACAGGAGGATATTTTTATGAAACAGGAACACAAAGACTATAAAGTAGTAGATATAATTAATAAATTTAATATAATT
>ERZ772764.312-NODE-312-length-35957-cov-14.421397_pt1 | contig 35957 bp, 50 predicted proteins | sample MGYA00512163_ERZ772764 | MGnify/ENA primary metagenome ERZ772764 (study PRJEB29015, sample SAMEA2737903) | human oral metagenome | biome: human oral; feature: human-associated habitat; material: dental | place: China | collected 2094 ... | reverse complement strand
TTGTTTTCCAACATAAACATTCCTGATTGGTTTTCGGCATGTTGTATGTTTTTTAGGATACCTTGTATTTCATTGAAACGATTGTAGTACCCGAACTCGGTACTAATCTCATCGAACCAAAGTTTTGTGAAAGCAATTTTTCCCTTCAACATATACGAACGAAAACGGTCATGGTCACGTTTTACCAACAGATTTTCTCTCTCGGGAACTCTGAAAGAGTAGTCATTCTTTGCAGATGTATAATAACCTCCCGCACCGAGTAGAACGCCACTCTTTGGAAAGTTCTTGCGAGAGAAGACGCTTCCTTTGTGTGTTTGGTAAGACCCGAATTCATACGAGGCATCTAAATAGTCCGTACTAAACTCTTTAGTAACGATATTGACGGCTCCCCCCAATCCATCACATCCGAAACGGGCGGGTATGATACTCTTATAGACTTCTATTCTTTCTATAATATCTATCGGAATTTCATCAAGAGAAAAAGCCCCGTCAGAAGTACTCATTGGTATTCCGTCCCATAAGATTTGAATGCGGTTTCCTTCCAATCCATGAACAATAATTCTCGAACTGCTCCCCAAACCACCGGTCTGCCCGACTTTCAAACCTATGGTTTTATTCAAAACGGTTTCTAACGAAATAGATCTGCCTTGAAGTTCTTTCGCATTTATTACAGAAACTGCTTCAGGCGACTCTCTGAGAATTTGTGCTTTTGTTTTTCCTACTACGACTACATCTGCCAGCTCTGTTGATTCTGGATGTAGTTTTAAAGTATGCCGTTTTCCATCTGTAGTAATCGTGTCGTTAATCGTTTGATAACCTACATAACTTACTCCGATCACAAGTGTTTGAGGGGTAGGTGTAGTTAATTTCACCACTCCTTCTCTGTCAGTAGTCGTTCCGTTCTTGTATGTTAAATCGCCTATACATTTCCACTGAACAGTGGCAAATTCGATGTTGCCTCCATTCTCTGCGTCTATAACTTTTATTTCAGTTGTTTGAGCAAAAGAAGAGGATGAACATATCACTAAAAGAACGAAAGCCAACAAAGATATAAGCAATCTTTTTCGGTCACAAAATAATGGTATCTTTTTACACATTGAAACTCCTTGTTTTTTGCGGCAAAAGTACGGAGAAACCCTGCGTTATTACACCCATAAAAGGTAAAACTTTACCCCTATTCTGTATTAACTATTTCTTTTCTTTATAGAACGAAGATAGTCGCTTGGATTAATGTTGAATTCATTAAAGAATGCTTTTGAAAAATGACTTAAATTTGAATATCCTAATTTGTAGCCTATTTCAGAGACAGATTCAAATTCTGACGACAATAGTCTTTGTGCCATCTTCATTTTTTCATGTAATGCAAACTGTGAAATGCTGGCTCCAAAAACTTGTTTGAAACATTTCTGGAGTTTAGAGACGCTCATATTTGCATCTTTTGCCAATTCGCTTAACAATGGAGGAGAAGTTATATTATCAATAATCTTCTCTCTGACCTTAAATAACTTCTCTATATCTGAAGGATGTAATTTCCTATTTGATTCAGGGTATTGTCTTAAATTCAATTGTTTTAGATACTGATAAAATAAAAGAAGAGATTTTCCATATATTGGTAAATGCCGGAGAGGATCCGTTTCAAATTCCATACACTTTATCAGTTCTTCAGTCAATTCTAATATATGTGCATTAAAAGATTCAAATATGTAGAAAGAAGTTCTGTTTAAAAGAAGTTCTAGTATATATGTGTTACCCATATTCTCTAAGTCTTTAACAAGCTGCTCTCTATTAAAGGTTAAAGCCAAAGTTATATTCCATTTATTATTTGCAGGGATAGTCCATTTTGTATCTATCTCTGAAGAGTGCATATATATACCATTCCGTTCTGTTTTACCTACACTAAATTTCTTATCTCCTATAAACTGATCAAATTTATCGATGTAAAATACAATAGGAATAAGGTTGGTATTTTCCCTTCCCAAACGATGAATGTGCATAGGTTCATAAACTTTGATTTTTGAGTACGATATGGTAAGCCATTCGCAGGGGTAATATTGTTTGAAAATACCCTGCCCATACATTGCAGGCAGATGGACTTCATCATTAATTACAGGCGTAGATAATTGTTCGGCAATCATTTGCAACCAATACTTGGGGTCTCTAATTGCATGAAATTCTATTAACATTGGACTTTTTTTTGCAAAGGTAGTAAAAAGTGGCTAACGGAGACGCAACGGTCAGCATACACGAAAAACTTTTTGGACAGCCTCTTTTTTTAAACAATAAAGGCTGTACAGCGAATACTTGTACAGCCTTTATTATTTAGGTATTTTTATACTACAGTTTTTTCTTTACTGCCACCTCTTGGTAGGCTTCTATTACATCACCTTCGTGAATATCGTTGTAGTTCTTAATTTGCAATCCGCAGTCGTAACCTTTGCTCACTTCCTTCACATCGTCTTTGAAGCGTTTAAGCGAAGATAACTCTCCGGTATAAATCACTACGTTATCGCGTATAAGTCGAATTTTAGAATTGCGATATATCTTACCATCAGTCACCATACAGCCGGCTATCGTTCCTACTTTCGATATCTTGAAGAGCTCGCGTATTTCCACTGTACCGGTTACTTCTTCCTTAAATACAGGCGATAACATACCCTCCATAGCGTCTTTAAGGTCGTTAATAGCATCATAGATAATTGAGTAAGTACGTATATCTATCGATTCTTTCTCTGCCAAAGCACGAGCGTTTGTCATCGGACGTACGTTGAAGCCTATGATGATAGCATCTGAAGCCGAAGCCAAGAGCACATCCGATTCGGTAATAGCACCCACTCCCTTGTGTATAATCGAGATTTGTATCTCTTCGGTAGAGAGTTTTTGGAATGAATCGGTAAGAGCTTCTACCGAGCCATCTACGTCCCCTTTCAAAATGATGTTCAGCTGCTTAAAGTCGCCCAATGCTATACGTCTACCTATCTCATCTAAGGTGATGTGGCGCTGAGTGCGTACTGACTGTTCGCGCTGTAGTTGTGCGCGTTTAGCTACTATCTGTTTAGCTTCTTTTTCGTCTTCAAACACATAGAATTTATCACCTGCCTGAGGCGCTCCGTCTAAGCCCAAAATAGTGATTGGGGTAGAAGGCCCTGCTTCTTTCACTTTCTTGCCGCGCTCATCGTGCATAGCGCGTATTTTGCCCGAGTTAGTACCCGCCAACACATAATCCCCTACGTGCAGCGTACCGTTTTCTACCAGTACGGTCGATACATACCCGCGTCCTTTATCAAGAGCCGCTTCCACTACGGTACCGATAGCCGCCTTATTAGGGTTAGCTTTCAGTTCAAGTACCTCAGCTTCCAAAAGCACTTTTTCTAACAATTCTTGTACGCCTATACCTTTCTTAGCCGAAATGTCTTGCGATTGTATCTTACCGCCCCACTCTTCTACTAAAAGGTTCATACCCGCCAAGCGTTCTTTTATCTTGTCAGGGTTAGCGTTAGGTTTATCAATTTTGTTGATAGCAAAGATGATAGGCACACCCGCTGCCTGTGCGTGGCTGATAGCCTCTTTAGTTTGCGGCATCACATCGTCATCGGCAGCTACCACTATAATAGCAATATCGGTAACCTTAGTACCACGAGCACGCATTGCCGTAAAGGCTTCGTGTCCTGGGGTATCGAGGAAAGTGATGCGCTCTCCGCTCTCAAGTCTCACCCCATAAGCACCGATGTGCTGAGTGATACCTCCACTTTCGCCAGCTATCACATTTTCTTTTCGTATATAGTCTAATAGCGAGGTCTTACCGTGGTCTACGTGTCCCATTACCGTTACGATAGGCGCACGAGGTACCAAATCCTCTGGCTTATCTTCTTCTATATGTATAGCCTCCTCAATATTAGCAGTAGCAAATTCTACTTCGAAACCAAACTCGTCAGCCACTATGCTAAGCGTTTCAGCATCAAGGCGTTGGTTCATCGTCACCATTATACCAAGTGTCATACAAGCCCCTATAACCCTATTGATAGGCACATCCATCATCGTAGCCAACTCATTAACGGTCACGAACTCCGTTAGCTTCAAGATTTTCTCTTGTTGTTCTTGTTCTGCGAGTTCTTGTTCTACCTTTTGGCGGTGAGTTTCTCGTTTTTCTTTGCGGTATTTAGCCCCTTTCGATTTGGTAGTCTTGCCTTGTAGGCGTTCGAGGGTTTCGCGTACTTGCTTTTGTACCTCTTCTTCGGTAGGCTCTATTTTAGCGAATATTTTAGCTTTTTTCTCTTTCTTAGCGCTGTCGCCTTTGCCCGCTGCTGCAGCATTAGGCTCATCTTTGCGTATGCGTTTGCGCTTGCGTTTTTCGCTGTCGTTAGCAGCATTAGCAACAGTAGTTGTCTGAGCGTCTTTTTCCTTATCCTTACCTCTACTTCTCTTCTTCTTTTTCTTCTTTTTCTCAAACTGACTAAGGTCAATCTTCTCACCCACTACCTTCGGACCTGTAAGTTTTTGGTACTGAGTTTCAATGATTCCTATAGGAGCTTCGGGGGTGTATTCTTCTTTGTGCTTAAGAGCGTTTTCCTTTTTCTTAGGAGGGGCAACTGGCTGAATGAGCGGGTTCTGATACACAGTTTTATTTTTCTGAGCAGCCTGATTGCGGTCTTTTTCCTTATCTTTTTTCTTGTCCTTTTCTTTACCCTCTTTGTGGTTTTTTTTAGCGGACGAATCAGAGGTTGGCGCTTCTTCTTTTTTAGCAGGAGCAGCAGCCGTAGGGGCATCAGTAGCCACAGGGGTTACTGTCTCTGCAGGAGTAGGTGCCGGTGCAGCCACCGCTGGTTTTTCAGCAGCACTTTTACCACCGTCCAAGTCTATTTTGCCCACAGGCTTCAGACCCGCTAAGTGTCCTTTGGCTTTAATAACCTCTTGTTCTTGCTGACGGCGTTTCTCTTGGTTCTCCTTCTCTTGCTCTATACGTATTGCCTCACGCTCTTTCCGTTTGTCTTCTACTATTTCTTTAGAAACGGCGCGCTTACTCTTATCTGCACTAAATTTGTTTAAAAGGAATTGATACGCCTCTTCTGAAATCTTAGTGTTAGGACTGGCATCAATCTCAATATTCTTATGCTTCTTGAGTTCTTCTGCTGCCGTACTCAAAGAGATGTTCACATCCTTCAAAACCTTGCTTATTCTTATTGTTTTTCCCTCGCTCATATATTTTTTTTAATAATTATCAATGATCAATTGCTAATCGTCAATTGTTTTCGCCCCCTTGTGTGAGACTTCAAAACAGGCACTGCCCATCTCGCAATATTATTCAAATTCTTCAGCCAATACACGTTGTATTTCCTTTACAGTTTCCTCTTCAAGGTCAGTACGTGTCATTAGCTCTTCAGGGGTAAGCTCCAATACACTCTTAGCAGTGTCAAGCCCTGCATTGTGCAATTGCTCTATTATCCACCCCTCTATTTCATCGTCAAACTCTGTGAGTTCTATATCCTCATCGGTGATTCCTTCGCGATACACATCTATCTCATAGCCAGTTAGCTGACTTGCCAAGCGGATATTGTACCCCGACTTACCAATCGCTTTCGATACCTCTTCATTAGGCAAAAACACATCAGCACGTTTCTCTTCTTCATTAAGGGTAACCGAAGTTACGTGCGCAGGAGCCAAAGCACGAGTAATAAGCAGCGAAACGTTGTTTGTAAACGGAATCACATCTATATTCTCATTGCCCAACTCGCGTACGATACCGTGTATACGAGCCCCGCGTACCCCTACGCAAGCCCCCACAGCATCGATGCGCTCGTCAAACGAATCAACCGCCACTTTAGCCTTTTCACCAGGTATACGCACCACCTTGTTCACCGTGATGATACCATCGGCAATCTCAGGAATTTCTTGCTCAAAAAGGCGTTGCAAGAAAATAGGCGAAGTACGCGACATAATAATAGTAGGCTTCGTACTCTTAAGCTCTACCGATTCTATAATACCGCGCACGTGTTCCCCTTTCTTAAAGAAATCCGAAGGGATTTGCTTTTCCTTAGGAAGAATAATCTCATTGCCCTCATCGTCTAATAAGATGATAGCTTTGTGTCTAATATGGTGAATTTCAGCCACTACTATCTGTCCGATAAGGTCTTTAAATCTACGGTAGATAGTGGTGCTGTCGTATTCGTGAATTTTAGAAATCAAGTTTTGGCGTAGTGCCAAGATAGCACGTCTACCAAGGTCATTAATTTTAATTTCTTCTGAAACATCTTCACCTACTTCAAAGTCAGGTTCTATTTTTCTAGCTACCGATAGCGCAATTTCTTGGTTGTCATTGGTCACAGCACCATCTTCTACCACTATGCGGTTTCTGAATATTTGTAGGTCGCCTTTATCGGGGTTAATAATGATGTCGAAATTATCGTCAGAGCCGTATTTCTTTTTTAGGGTATTGCGAAAAACCTCTTCCAAAATAGCCATAAGGGTTTCGCGGTTAATCAGTTTGTCATCTTTAAACTCCGAGAAAGATTCGATTAATTCAAGACTATTCATATACGTTCAATTAAAATTTAATGATTACTTTAGCTTCTTTTATATCTGATAAGGCAAAAGAATGTTCTTTTTTCACTGTTATTTTGCCTTTGCCTACAGGTTTAGGCTCGCGTGTTTCAGTTTCAAGGGTTACCACTCCGTCTACTTCGCCTTTTAGCACTCCTTCTTGCACTTTGCCATCGACAGTGGTTATCTGCACAGTTCTACCCACATTTTTAGCGTACTGACGAGGTAGCACAAAAGGTTCAGTAGCCCCAAACGAAGTTACTTCTAACGAAAAATCAGCCCCTTCAGCATCCAAAGGCGCTTCTACAGCCCTACTTAAGGCGATACAATCGTCAATTCCCACCCCGTTATCGCCGTCAATTACCACGGTGATAGCGTTGTCAGCCGACACTTTCAGGTCAGTGAAAAACAGCGTCGGAGTAGCTTCTAAGGCTTTGTCTACTAAGGCTTTAACTTGGTCTTTAAAATTCATTTTCTATAAAAAGAGGGGACTCAAACGTCCCCTCCAACAGTTAAAATTCGGTGCAAAGATACGAAGTTTTTTTGAAATAACAAGAAAAAACAGAAAAAAGGTTGCTCGCTATTGCAAGCAACCCTAATTTCTAATGTTAAAATTTTGCTAAAATCATTAGCATCCCTTACTTTTGCAACACCTTTGAAAGTCAAAGGTGCCTATGCAAAACGGGCAGGTGTTTTGTGATAAATAAAGAGGAAAGTATGAATTTAAAGATACAGTTTAGATTCAAACCCGTTTTTATCTTAATACAGATTTCTAAAAAGAAATTCTTATTTAAAATCAGATATTAACGGGCAGGCAGCAGGAACTCGCAACTTCTTGCTGCCTTTCTCTTTTTATATCGCTGCAAAAGTACTACTATTTTTTGAAATACACAAAACTTTTTATTGAGGTGTCTATTTAGCTACATACTAATTGACTTTGGGAAACGCGAGAACGCTCAACAATTCTTTTTATTAATTTGTTAAAGATAGTATCTTTATTTTGTGAGCGATTAATTCTATAATAGGCATAATGAAATATACAAAAAGATAGTATACAAAAAAAGCCCCGAAAAGCCTTAAAATACAAGTAGTTACAACAAAAAACGCCCCAAAAGGCAGGAAAATGAAATGTACAAAAACCGCTTTTAATTACCATTTAATTACCGAGTAATTGCCCGATAACTACCATTTAAATAGAAGTAATTACCATTGGCGGGCATATATACCCCAATAATTACCAAAACCCTAATAAATACGCCCTTTTTGGGCGTTTTTTGTGCCTTATAGCTGCCGCTACAGCCACCTTTTCAGAGGCATAAAACACCCCTAAAAGGCACCCACTCAGCAACGCCCAAAAACACCCTCTAAAAAAGTTGGGTATTCAGTTGGGTACGCAGTTGGGTATGCAATTGCGTATATTTTAGCGCACGAGTTTAAGGGGCTAATTACACTATTTTGGGCATTTTGAAAGGAAATGTTACCGAGTTGGCTATATATTGCATTTGGTTATATAGTGTAAATTACTGATTTACAGTATATTTACATTATTATCCCTTAAAAAAGTGCCTTTTCTCCCCTATATATTATGTATGTGCGGGCAATAGTTGTGTCTCCAAGTTTTTCACCTTGTCCTGCAATTCCGATAAGTTCACTTCAAGTTCTGCAATTTTCTGATAGTTGGTAACTGGGTCAAGGAACTCAAAAGATATATGAGCTTGACACTCCCATATCTCTTTTATATCTTCTAACATTACCTTAATATGTTTGTAATCTCTATTATCAGACTTACAATAAAGGAACCCTTTTTCTCTTGCTCTATTTGTTACCCTTTTTACTATTACCCCATCACGTTCTGTAACTACTACACATACCTTATTATCACCCAACCACTCCCAATCTTCAACAAATTTACCTATTACATAGCTACCATCCTGTAAGGTGGGATACATAGAAAAACCGCTAACCTGAAACATACGATATGTGCCATTTCGCATTTCAGGAAGACTATATGTAGGTAGTTCCTCAATGTAATTGCTATCATCATAGCCCTCAAGATAGCCTGCTTGGGCTTTTACTGAAACTAATGGAATACGGTCATTATCGTCATCATCTACTACGACTACTTTAGGCATTAAACTACGCCCCTCTACCTTTATAGGCTCAATAATTTCTACACGAGGTGTTTTTATTACTTCCGTAGCCCCTTCACTTTTAAGCATTTCGCCATTTCCAGTGAGCAACCATTCGGAGCTTATTTCTGGATATTTAGCAATTATTTTTGCTAAGACATCCGAACTCAAAGCTTTTTCCTTTGCTTTGCCTTTGAAATTTCCATAGGTAATACCTAAGTCTTCAAAAAATTTTTCTCTTGTAATACCCTTACTTTCAGATATATACAATACTCTCTCTTTAATGTTGGAAAAAATAGTTGCCATAAAACTTGTATATTAGAAAAAATAGTTGCTATCTTTGCGCCAGAATTGGAACAATAAGTAACAATGGACAAAAGTAAGAAAAAAAAGTATAACAAGTACAATGCAAGCGTAATAAATGCATTAATTGAGAAACACGGTTTCTCTGGGCGATACATTCGCCAGTGTGTAAGCGGCGAGCGTACAAGCCTCTCAGCCGACAAAATCAGAAAGGACTACCAGAGTATGGTCGCCCCCTCTGAAAATAAAGTAAAAGAATTTTTAAATGATTAAGCTATGAAAGTAGGAAACAAAGTAAGAGTATCACCTTTTATCACCACAGACCCTTACGGTAAAAAAGGAAAAGTAGGCAAATTAACCGATATACGCACCTATGAAGATTATACATTAGGCATTATAACCTTTGCCGATAACAGTGTAGGTATCTACGACGTAGAATGTTTAGAACCCATAAATAAATAATACAATGATACAAGTAAAAACACAAGTAGTGCTCATAGAAAGTGAAGAGAAAAAAGAGCGTAAAGTAATAAAAACAGTCCGCTTCTTAGGGTTACTCATATTTAAGAAAGAAAGCCCTTTAGGAATGTAAAAAGGGGCATACTGTACAGCATACCCCAAAGATAGAAACTTAGTAACTATCATTTAGAGGAGAGCCTATTCATTAAAGACTCAAAAGACTCATTAGTATAGATTTTCTCGCCATTAATGAGAGTAATCATACAAAAGTCACTTCCTCTTCTTACGGTGATAATATGGTGAGTATTCACCACTAAAAATTCACCTTCCAGTGTAGTTGTAATTCTAATGAACATAATTACTAAAATTAAAATTAAACGCCACAAAGTTAGTAATTATTTCCCAAGGTTGGTACGACCAACGGCGAGAAAGTTTGCAGCGGTTCGCAACCGCCTTGGGAAGCATTTAAAAACCTTTTAAACCCTATTAAAAATGAAAGTAAAAACCATTTATCTCATCAATGATGACTTCCTCATCATCGGTAGAGAAATACGCACTACCTTCTTAGGTATCGTCGTAAAAAGAGAAAAAATAGAGTACCACAAGCCAGTGAAGTACCACTAATAACACTACATCACGTTTTTTATATTTTGATTTTATTGTTGTTTTTCCCCAAGTCAGTACGACTGTCAGCAACTGCTGGTGAAGCAAAATCACCTTGGGGAGCAATTAAAAACTAAAAAAATATGCCATACCTCTGGTTACATAATAGGGTCGCCGTCGAAGCTGAAGAGTTAGTTCCACAACATTGGAATACGCTCAATACGTTGCGCTCGGAGATACACCGCCATAAAGACAAACCTTACGGCGTGAAAAAACTCCAATCGGGTGGCAATGGGCGCAAGCTCCTCATCGACTACGATACTCTGCCTACCGACATACAGCAGGCCCTTGGCGACCCGCGTAAAGAAGGACACCTCCTTGAGCGTTACTATGCCGTGAAAGACGAAACCATTCGCTTCTATGCGGGTTGGAAACGTCAGGGCAAACCCCTCACCGATGAGGAGATAGACCGCTATGTTATCAATGCTACTACCTTGCAGGCTCTCGTAACCCTTGAGAGTGAACGCCTTGCCGTACGCCAGTCGTTACACAAAAAAAGCCCTACCAAAGGGCTTGCCCAAAGCCTCCTTACCGATGCTTTGAGTTTCAACGAAACCCTGCCCCCCAGCCGTAAGCACTCCCTCCCCGAAAGCCTACGCCACTTTAAAAACGCTCTCAAAGCTTTTAAAGCCGACGGACTACTTTCAGTGATTAAAGACCCCTACGGCAAGGGCAAGCAAAACGCCCGCAAGGTAGATGAGCGCGTAATAGAAGTCCTCAAAGGCTTATTCGTAGGACAAGAGTACAAACCCACCCCCACCGATATAGCCCGCCAATACGACTCCTTCCTTAGCGGATATATAGAAGTCTTTAATAAAGAAACTGGCGAACTGTACGCCCCCGAAGAGTTTCCCGCCCTTAGCGAAAGCACCATCAAAGCCTACCTATCGGCTTGGGAAACTAAAATCGCCACCTACAGCCTCCGCTCTGGCAACCGACAAGCCTTTATGGGGCAATTTATCCCCTACACTCAAACCGAGTTACCTACCAAAGCAGGCTCGCTCCTCTCTATTGACGACCGCCAACCGCCGTTTTGGTATGACAAAGGTAAACGCCTTTGGTTTTATATCGGCATAGATGTAGCCAGCCGCTGTATGACTGCCTTTGTCTACGGCAAAACCAAAGAAGGCATCATCTTAGAGTTCTACCGACAGCTGGTGCGCAACTATCACCAATGGGGTTTAAAACTCCCCTACGAGTTGGAGTGCGAAAGCTCCCTTAACAGCAGCTTTTTAAACACTTTCTTGCGCGAGGGCTATATGTTCCAAAAGGTGCGTGTAGAGGCTAACAATGCCCGCGGTAAGTACATAGAACGTATGTTTGGCAAGATGCGTAACAATAAAGAAAAATACGCAGAGGGTTGGATTGCACGCCCCTTTGCTAAGAGCGAAGCCAACCAAGCAGGCAAAGGAGCTACTAAAATTATCCCTTACAACGAACTGGTACAGGCACGCCTTGCCGATATAGAAGATTGGAACAACGAACCTCACGATGAGCACCCCGAAGTAAGCCGTTGGGAGTATTTTCTAAACAACCAACTCGAAAGCCTCCCCGAAACCAACTACCGCGCTATCCTGCCCCATATAGGCTACAGCGTTAAAACAAGTTGCAAACAAGGATACATCAGCCTAAATCGCCAAAAAATGGCAATCGCCGAAGATAGCACCATACTCACTGGCGAACCCCTTATTGAGAAAATGAAACAAATAGAAGGCAAAGAGATAGAAGTTTATTGGCTCGACAGCAACGAGGGCGACCTTATCAAAGCCATAGCCTACTGCGGAGGTCGCTACGTATGCGAAGTGCAACCAATGCCAAAATTCCAACGCGCACGCGCTGAGCAAACCGAAGCCGATATGGTAGCCAAAGCCCTACAAGATGCCTACACAATGACCATCGTACGCTTTGTGCAACACCATAGCAAGCAAATAGCCGAAGTAGGCATCATCAACCGCGCACCAGCACGCCAACGCGCTTTCGTTATCCCAAGCCTCAAACGCTACGAAGCCACCAACACCACAGATGTCGAAATACTCACCGATTACGACTCCTTAGACGAAGACGACAAACAAATATTGTATAACCCCAGTACCGGTACCGAGTACACCCAATCTTGGAGAAACAAATACGCTATATAATGAAAATAGAAGCCCAATTCAAACAAAAAGTACGCGAAGCTATCCTTGCCGACCGCGAAAACTACGGAGGCTCCGACACCGCCTACGCCAAACGCCTTAAACTAAGTGCCGCCATTTATTCACAAATCAAAAACGGCAAAATAGACAAAGTACTATCCGATACCCAATGGCTTGTAATAGCCCACCAACTCGGCGTACAAGTGAACGACAACGGCTGGAAAGTAGCCCGCACACAAGTCTACACCGAAATAGAAGACAACTTGCTGTACTGCAAAACTTATAGCAAATCAATGATACTGGTAGACGACTGCGGTATAGGCAAAACCTTCTGCGCACGCCACATTGTAAAGCAACAGAAAAACGCCTTTTATATCGACTGCTCACAAGCCAAAACCAAACAACAATTCATTCGCCTGCTTGCCAAAACCATAGGCGTGGACGACACAGGGCGTTATGTCGATGTAAAAGCCGCTATCAAAATGTGCCTCCTCTACTTAGAGCAGCCCCTTGTAGTATTAGATGAAGCTGGCGACCTCGACTACAACGCCTTCCTCGAACTCAAAGAACTATGGAACGCTACCCAAGGCGAATGCGCTTGGTATATGATGGGAGCCGACGGGCTACGCGCCAAGATAGAAAGCGGTATTGCACACAAGAAAGTAGGATACGCCGAAATATTCGACCGCTTTTTCGACATCACCACTATTGTACCCCAAGGCACCGACGACCGCAAAGCCTTCTACATACAGCTTCTGGGCGATGTAGCCACCGTGAACGCTAAACAGCAAAGCGATGTAGATAAGTTAGTGCGCAAATGCCTCAACCCAAGCGGTAAAAAAGACGCCACCGCCTCCGATATGAAACGACTCAGATATTTAGAAAACCTCATAAAACTAAGCTAAAACAATGGCACGAATAAAAGCAATATACGGCAAACAACTACTCGAAAAAACCTATAAAACTTTTCCTTTCGAAGGCGAATGGGCACGCGCCCTGGGCAACCCCGAAGTAGCAGGCTTTTGGCTCATATATGGCAAAGAAAAACAAGGCAAAACGTGGTTCTCACTCAAACTCGCAGAGCACCTTAGCAACTACGAAACCACTATGTACATCAGTGCCGAGCAAGGCACCAGCCAAACATTCCAAGACGCCTACCGCCGAGCTCAGCTCAACCCCTCCAATCGTCGCCTCAAAATAGTACCCTATACCGAAATTACCGAGATAGAAAAAGCACTCGGCAAACAGCGAAGCCCCAAAGTAGTCATCATTGATAACACTACAGTATATAATGATGATCTTACCTCACCCAAACTCCGTGAGTGGATGCGCAAATACCGAAGCACCCTCTTTATACTCATCTCACACGAAGAGAAAGGCGAACCCGACCTCGCTGTAGGTCGCCTCTGTAAGAAACTCGCCGAAATCGTTATCCGAGTCGAAGGACTCGCCTGCCACGTATCAGGACGCTGCCCTGGTGGTACCCTCGTTATCAACGAAGAGAAAGCACAACTCTATTACGACACCAATATCACCCCTAATACCTAATACAATGAGCACTCTAAAAACAATAGCCCAACAAATCACCTATCGCCACGCCCTCGCCCGCCAATTAGGGCTCACCTACCTGCAGTACGAAAACCTCCGCTATGAGTTCTACAACGAATGGTGTACCAACCTATGCAACACCGCCATAGGTAGAGGGCTGCACTTAAAAACCCTCATCACCCACGACACCCTACTCAATTGGTATGACGATCAGTGGTACAGCGAAGTGGAGAAAACCATCGAACGCCTCTACGGCAACGACATCACCCTATTTAATGCCGACGACGTTCTCCTACTCATCACTATCTACGCTGAGAACATTTTGCAATATTACCCCAGTGTACTCCTAAAGAAAATAACCGCTCGTACGGCTCGCACCGAACACTAAGCGAACACCAAGCGAAGACAAACCGAACACAAGATGAGATTAGAACCTAACGAAATCAGCGATTACGACTACATCAACCGCAAGCTCAGAGAGCACGCACAAGAGCTGCTCAAAACCGCCAAAAAACAAAAACGCCCCATTCGCTATCTACCTCAAGGCATTAGCGGCAATAATGTAACTTGGTGGGCAGACCTCAAAAAATACGGCAAACTAATAACAGAATAACTATGAAAAGTAGATTTTTAGCATACACCGAAGCCCTATCGCTCGACACCTTCCTACAAATACTCACCTTCGAGCAACGGCTTGCCGCCTGCCAATACCGCGCAGGACACACCGACAAAGTACCCGCCTTAGTGCAGAAACTACAAGACTGGTGCAAGCAGCACCACTGGCAACCCCCCACCTTTCGCTACGAGCCCAACAGCTTAGAACTCCTATGGCAAGACAGCACCGCCCAATGGCTACCCTTAGCCGTACACCCCCTATACCAAGCCGAAGTAAATGGGAAATAACAAAGTAATCAATTAAAAATCATATAAAAATGGCAACAAGAACCAAAAAAATTGTACAAACAGGCGTTACCAAAGAACAAATGGAAACCTCATTTTCAGACTACGCCAAGGCAGAAGCCGAAATCGCCAAAATCAATGCTACTATTGATGTAGAAGTAACCAAAATACGCGACAAGTACGCCGACAAAATCGCTAATTTGCAGCAAATCAAAGATGACAACTTCGATGTACTACAAGCCTACGCCCTCGAGAACCGCGACACCCTTTTCACCAAGAAAAAATCTCTCGACAGCCTTCACGGCACCATCGGCTTCCGCACAGGTACGCCAAAGCTCAAAACCCTCAAAGGCTTCACTTGGGGAGCTGTTACCAACCTCCTCAAAGAGTTTCTACCTCAGTACGTACGCCTCACCGAAGAGCCTGCTAAAGATAAGCTTCTTGCCGACCGTGAAGACGAGCAAATAGCCACCCTCTTCCCAAAAGTAGGTATATCAGTCGTGCAAGACGAAACCTTCTTTGTCGAAGTCAAAAAAGAAGCCGAATAAACTTTTAGCTATCTCGATAGCTAAAAGAAGCTCCTCTGCCCTTAGTTCGGTCGCTGGCACTAAGGGGACGCCCATAGGAGACTCACTAAGGCAAGGAGCTTTTTAAATAACCTTTAAACACCATTTAAAAATGTATTTTATAACAGAAAAAAACAGTGAAACTGGCAAAAAGTTTCAGAAGATAATGGACAAATTAGATGTTTGTCGTAAAGATCAAAAAGCGTTAGCCGATAAATATGACTTTACCTCGTGGAGGCGTGCTTATTGGAAAGCAGCAGGAGGAATTTCCTCTGTAATTTTCCCTAAAGGTGCTACTATAGACACCAAAGTATGGAAGCAAATCAAAGGAAAAGATGAGTATATGCCCCGATTGAATATAAAGCAAGGTAAAGCCATACAAGCTGAGTTCGACCAAGCTACTGTTATTACCAAGGGAGAACTCAATGCTTGTATAGGTTGGGGGGAAAGTTTTATTAACTGTATCGGGCTTGATTGGAATAATGATGAATACTTTGGTTTTACCATTGAAGACGATTGGACAGATATTATCATTCCTAACGATTGTACCGAAATAACAGCAACTAAGTACCGAGAATTTTTTAAAAAATAATGTATGGCAACCACAATTAAACCCCATCAGATTCGTATCCTGCAAACCCTTTTAAGCAAGCATTTTAGCGACCGAGAAACCCGTCTGCACTTCGTATGCAGCTTTATAGGGCGAGAGCTCCCAAGTACCAAGAACCTAACAGAAGACGAGTTTTTCGCCCTCGCCCAGCACCTTGGTTACCATTTCGAGATGCACGCCTATTTCGATGCCCAAAACAAGCAACACCTAAAGCTATTAGCCCTATGCCACGAACTCGGCTGGCGAGACGAAGCCAAGCCCAAATACGCCGACATCAAACGCCTTGGCAAATGGTTTTGTAGTAGCAAAAACCCATTCAAAAAAAGTCTCCAAAACCTCACCCCCCAAGAGGTCGGCAAAGTAAACAACATCTTTGAAAAAATGCTCACCCAACGCTATGAAAGAAGTTAGAAAATTAGTCAATGAGAAAATCAGCAAATTAATAGCCTGTGCGGCTCGCACTTGTTCTCACAAGCATACCGAACGCCGCATCCTTGCCCACTATGTTACAGTAGAAGTAACCGCTCTATTTTGCACTAACTGCGGTAAGCAATTAACAAAAGAAGAGTGGAATGTATAAACAAGTAAATTACTAAAACAATTACAATATGAACGACAAGGTAAAAGAAAAAATTACAAAAGTCTACGAACTCGTAAAACGAGGAATAGCAGGAGAACAGCAATCAGCAGAGAAAATGCTAAACAAGTTGCTTGAGAAGTACAACATTTCAGAAGACGAGCTTAATAGTATCACAGAAAAAGAGTATTACTTTAAGTACTCCTCTGATTTAGACCAATGGCTATTTATGCAGCTCATTAACTACTTCTTTAAGGATAAAAGCTACAAAATTTACCGCATTAAAGGTAGTGGAGTAAAAGAATTTTCAATACAGATGCCCTACTTAGATTGGGTAACATTAGATAGTGCCTACGGCTATTTCAAAGCACATCTAAACCAACAATGGCGCAAACACGGCTTGCCAATAGTCAATCGTTGCCGAACTACTAAAACTAAAAACAAACGCCGTGAGGCAATGCAAGAAACCTTTTTTAGCTTGTATATAATTCGTTCAGGTATCTATCACCCAGAACAAAAAAAATCCAAATCTCTTACCGAAGAGGAAATAAAGAGATTATCCATTCTATACGGAGTTGAAGGCGGTAAATACAACCAACAAGTAACCACAGGTCTATATTTAGAATAACCCTTTAAACACCATTTAAAATGAACACACAAAAATATCCCACTTGGCTTGTCCCCCTCGACATCGCCAAAGAACTCAAAGAAATAGGGTTTGACAAGGCTTGCGTATATTACACCAATGAACAACTAATAGCAAACACTAAGCCTTATACTTATGATAGTCTAAAGACACATATTTACAAACGTAATGGAGCTCCCATTACCGACATAGGCAATCACAACATATTCAAAAATCGTATTTCCGTACCAGTGTGGGATGATGTCTTTGATTGGTTTAGAGAAAAAGGTTATATTTTATCAATTTCAGAATATCTAACAGAAACTGTAAGCTATTTCTATCATAATGAGCTCTTTTTAAATAGTATTCGTGTTGTAGGTAAAACCTATAGCCAAACTCGCAAAGACTTAGCACTAAAAATAATAGAGAATTGCAAACATTATAAGATATGAAAATCGCCCTTACCCTCACACGTGCCCAAGCTAAAGTACTTGCCAGCACAACCTTTATAGACTGCCCCACCTTTCTCACTCGCGAGCAACGTGTCTATTACAGTCTAATGAGCGAAGTAAGTGTCAAGGCAACCCGCCTATATTTAGGGTTCGGCAACAAAAAAGAGCGCAAAATCACCCTTAAACTCTATGAAGCTGACTTTTTAGAACGATACCTCACTGAAGTACTCTCACTAAGATACACCTATTTAGACACCTACGAAACCAGCACTCTACAAACTATCATTAACGATATTAACGAACAATTAGCCTAATGGAAACAATCTATATTTTTAAAGCGAAAAACACTCATATTGAGTATCTGTTTAAATATGATTTAGAGGGACACCTAACTACTTTACAGAGCACGGGAGAGCCCCCAACAGACGAACAATGGCATTGGCTTGTGCGCTATTTCCCTTATAGCGAAGAGCGCATAAATATATTAGCAAGCGACACCAACCTCCGAAAGTACTTCAGCATTGAGAAGACACCCGCCTCTGTAACCTTTGAGGACTTCTGGGAGGCATACGGCAAAATCGGCACTAAGTCGGTAGCCAAAAAGAAGTTCGACAAGCTCAAACCCGAAGAGGTCATCAAAGCCTTCATAGGCGTAGAGAAGGAGCGCAGCAAAAAGAAACTTGACAACACCGCAATGCCCTACGCCGAGACCTACCTAAATCAAAAGCGTTGGGAAGTGTGAACCACACGAGCAATAAAAAACGAGCCAATTAGCACTGTTACATTTGCTAATTGGCTCGTTTTGCTAATTTGCATAATTAGTAAATATACTGTACTTTTGCACTTGTAAAACTCCTTTCTCTTTGTGCTATGCAACTTATCAGTCAGAAACAACGCAAACAACGCTTACAGAAGCGTAACGAAAAGATACGTGAGCTTTTTAGCGAGCTTACTAACAAGTACCCCCAGTGGCGTATAGATGCCGTAATTGAGGAGGTAGCAGGCAGGGTATTTTTATCCCCTCGTACTGTAGAAGCTATCCTCTCTTTTGAGGGTATTTATGCAGAAAGTTGAAAAAAGTTTTGGTAGTTTAAAAAATAATTGTACCTTTGCGGTACAAATTGGTTGGGAGGCTACATAAGAAAACTCTCGACCCCGACTCAGGTAGCTAATTAAGCTACCTGTTTTAAAAAGGCTTACTTAAACAAGTATAAAAATGCAAACGCGGTGAACAGCTAAGTTTGCCCCAAAATAAAGCCCTACCTTTATGGTGGGGCTTTATGATTATTTGATATCATCAAGAGCCTTGTAATCCCTATTAATAATATCTTCCCTTGATAAATATACGGCTTTTCCTTTATACTGAAAAAACATACCCTCTATATACTTACCTCTTTCTTTAGTAATTTTCTTTGATAAATTATGGGTTATTTCGCCCCAATCTAACTCTTTTACTTCATCTAAGTCCCAAATAATATAATAAGGTTCCTTATTAGGATTGACAAGCAGATTAAGCATTTGTTTCTTTGCAGCATCAATCTGATTCTTAATGCCAGAGTTAGAGGTTATAGATTTTCTATCACCCAAAGAAGTACCATTTATTAAGTATTCAGGGTTGGTTAGTCCGTCTACTTCTATATGTTCTCTAATATGAAAATCAAAGCCTGTTTGTTTAGCACATATCTCTGCTATGTACTTATTCCTTTCAAAATCATTTTTATCATAGTTTTTACCTATGGTAACCTTTCCTTCTTTCTTATTCTCCTTTTTAAGTCGTTTTTCCACCTGCTTCTCTACCTCTTTTACGGCTTTTTCACTCATTCCTTTGGCATAAGATATTACGGGAAATATCTCACCAGAAAGAGCAGGGTTATTAGCAAAGGCTTCTTTTATAGGTATGTCTTCTGTGCGTACGCCTTCTGTTACGGGGTTAGCAGTAGGCTCTACATAGCAACGACAGCCCCAATCATTAGGAGGTAGGTATGTTTTCCAAAAAGAATGCTCTACGGGTAGCGTAAGCCCGTCCCAGGCGCGGTGTGCCTCACGGGTACGCTCATCGTGTACCGCGTGATAGGTAAGGTTAGGATATATGTGCTTATTGGCTATATACTCCTCGTACTTTTGCGCCGATAAGGCATTGGCTACTGTTTGGTTATACTCGGTTTGTAACCAACGCCTATTGTATTCTATATTCAGTTTGTTAGCCTCTGCCTTGAACTCTTGCCACGAAAGCACCTTACCATTTTTAGTTAGAGAGGCTTCTATTTGCTGTTTAAAGCTCGTTTCTTTGAATGCAGAGAAGCGAGCAAGGTTGTGCTTTAGTGAGGTTACCAGTTCGGTATTGGTTTCCTCAATTGTAGGGTTATAGCCCTCTGCTAAGGCTTTATTTAGGTGCTTGTAGTAGTATTGCCATAGTTCCTTGCTTTGCGCCTCACTAATACTACGCTCTTCAAAAGCCTCACGTATGTACCCCTCTATGAGCCTACTCAAGTCGTTGTCTTCCTTGCTGAGCTTTATGGACTCGTGATCGGAGCAACAATGGGTGTGATAATACAGTTTGAGTAGGCTTAGTGCTGGGGGTTATCGTCTGGTTTAGGAGAAAGGGAAGAGGTTGGCATACTTTCTATTTCCACCCCATAAGTACGCTCTATATAGTCTTGGGTAAGGATATAGCCACGCCCTAAGAGTACCCCGTCTATAGTAATTTGCTTGTTAGGGTCTGTGGTTTTCTCTACTGCTATTTTAGCATTGTCGGGAATCGGGTAGCCAATGGTACGCATAGCGGGCAAAAGCTGGTTATTGAGGAAAGCTAACATCTTCTTTTCGTCGGCATAGACTACCTCTTCTAAGGTGTTCTCGTGTACTATGCCTTGTGCCTTGCTACTGCCGTTTTCGGTAGTCATTGTTTGGTGAAGTACGAGTTTTGATAACTCCTTGTCTAAGGCTTCAATCTTGCGGTAAAACACTTGAAAGGCATCGGCTTTGCTGTTCTCCTTAATATCTACTTCAGTACCAATAGGAAAAACACCATACGAAGCTGAACCCATTTCCTCCAACCACTGGGCAACTTCCTCTTTCACACTATCACTTTGCGAAGCGATTTTAGCTATACGTATAGGAATACCAAAGAGTTCCTCGAACTCGTCCCACGAACCCCACGAATGGCGCTTGAGGATTGCATAAGGAGTAGCCTTTTCGAGTAACCCCGAATGCTTGTAAAATTGTGCTACCAATACTACCTCTTGCACATCACGTAGGTCTATGCCAGTGGTAGCATCGTAGTCTTTTAAAAGTACGTGCTTTTCGGGGATTACTAAGCCCCTATCAATAAGTTCTACGGCTTTGATTTCACCTTTGGTTACCTCTTTGAGCCATATAGGAGAATGCCCGTGATAGATGCTTTGGTGAGCGAACTCGATCACGTCCTCAAACCATTGTTTGTCCTTGATATACTCGGTTAGGGTGTCTTCCTTAATCTCATCGATGGCGATAACGTAGTCCTTATTGGTAGTTCGCAAAGTACGGTTTTCGGTGATACCCGTGAGGTGTCCGTCGAGGAGTACATCCTGGTATACCTCCTCCAATGGGTAAGTACGCGGGTAGTCCACACTATAACGGGCATAACGTGCCGAGTGCCAATGGTTGAGTTCGGTACGCCATAGCCTACGTTGGCGCTTGATGATGTCCACCATTAGATTGGTTACCTGCTGAATGTTTTGAGCTGTATTTTTGCCCAAATGTACCTTTTTATTAAGTGCATTACCACTAAGGGTGACACTCTTTTCTATACGTTGTTTATGAGGTTGCTTTGCCATTATTGTAGTTGATTGAATAAACGGTCTATTTCCTTTTTGATATTGTTGAATAAGGTTTTGGAGTCGCCTATAAATTGGCGTTTAGGCATACCCTCTAATCCCTCATTATGTCTACGAGCATACTCCTTATAGGTGTAGAAGGTAACCTGCATTTTCTCCATATGCGCCCTAAACGAGTGTCGTAACTTGTTACCTCCCGAATTATAACCTGTAAGGATAGCACGCCCTTCGTTACGTTTGCCAAAGGGGGTAAGGGTGCCTTTTTTGCCTACCCTATCCGAACGGTAACGAGTAAGGTCTCGTCCTCGTGTATCGGTAGTTTTGCGAGGTTGCCACTTCTGTAAGCCCTCATCATTAAACCCCTCATCTTGGAAGTTCTTTTGAATAAACTTGAGCCCCTCTGTTTTAAGTACAATGGGGACATCATTAGCTACCAAGCGTGCGAGGGCTTCGAGTTTTCGGCGGAGTTCTTGTAAGTTGTTATTAGGCATAATCACCAGTGGTTTTTATAGGTTTTGCGACTACCGAGCTTCATAAAAGGCGTGGGTGTATCGGGGGTGCCGTCGCCGTCGATATCTTTGAGGCGCTTGGGTAGAGCGACTTCTATTTCGCCTTTGGCTATTTTTTCAAGCCATAGCATAGCCTCGTCATAGCGGAGCTTTGCTACTTGATTAATGGTTTTACTTCGCCTTATATAGATTTCGTGGATAACAATATCCTTGAGATACTTGAGCAGTATTTTGCTGCGCTCGTTGCCCTCTTTGGCAAAAATAGCCTCCGTATTGTAATACTTATAGAGGTAAGAAGCCATTAGGTCTATGCTTTCGGCAATGATTTCGGTTACTATCTGTTCATCGCCTTGGGTGATAAGGTCTATTACCTCTTTGGTGGCTACGGTTTTGAGTTCGTCTTTTGTTAAATACACGTTACTAATGATTAGTTGTTAATGATTAATTGCTTGCGATTTGCAATCTTCTACCCGTATAGGGGTAGGATGTTTGCCTATAAATATGTGTGGTAAAGGTTATGCGATAGCTCATAATGCCGTCATCACTTAGGCGTAATTCCTCCTCTCGCACCTGCTGTACGGGTTTGAATTGTTCGCCTTGCAAAAATTGTATCGTATCGGTGATTTTGTCCAATATATCCAGTTCCATAAGTCCCTCTTCGGGGTCAGCAGTTCCTAAGTGCTGGTCTGTCCAGCCGTCTTTGCAATAGAAGTCGATATGAAACTCACACTCGCCTTCTTGCACGTGCTGGGTCATCGTCTCGTAAGCTATAGGCATTACCTGAATGAGAGCAGCCGTCCATATTTCGGGGTAGCCGTTTTCGGGGTTGTCAAACTGACCGCGTTGCAGGTCGATGAGCTCAATGCCCTCAATAGTGGCAAGGGCTTTTTTTACTTTTACAAATAGTTCTTTTCTTGGAGTCATCAGTGTACAATTTTAGAGAATAATAAGGTTATACGTTACGCCTTTTGTGTTTGGCAATAAAAGGTCGCCCGCTTTGTAATGGGTTTTCGGAATAGCCAAAATACTGTTGGGCAAGGGTAATGGCACGCTCTAAGGTATCAGGGGCGTCATCGTTTGAAGCCGTTCCTTTTTCAAAGGAAAGCAGCTGCTTGATAAAGGCGTTATAGTCTTTCTCTGAACGCTTAGGCAAAGTCTCGTCCCAGTATAATATTTTGCGAAAGAGCGCATTGGTAATACCCGCCGAAATGCGGTTATGCTTGTCGCCCTCTTGATGCAAACCAATAGGGATATTAGGGCAAGCGTTGTCCTCGGCACTTTGCATAATAATAGGGGTGTAGACGGCTTTCTGTGCCATAGTAGCATCAAAGAAGCCCATAGTGTTATAGCCTTTTTTAAGGTACTTTTTCACCCACTGGGCACGTACTTCCATAGCTGCATTAAGTTCACACCTTTGGCAACATACTTCCAACACGTACAGCTTAATGCCTTTGATGCCAATAAGTACCCCCGCTTTATAGTCGCCCGTAGCGGTGTAGGATAAGTCCCAATGGTCGAGCAAGCCGTCCCACGCCTCGTTATCGGCTATGCGTACCAAGGCAATGTCTTTCGCTTTGAAGAGCTTGCCCTCTTCAATAGGGTTGTTGAAGTCCTCGCGCTGTGAGGTATAGTAGTCATCGTTGAGCAGAATGCGGATAATATCCTCCTTAGTATCGCGTTCTTTCCACGATGGTTCCCACTCTACATCCATATAGTTCTCGCGGGTGATGTTGGCAGTAGCCAAATTGGTAACCGAGTCGTGCAGGTGTGGGCTATCCTTCCACTTGTCATAGAGGTAATCCAATATGCCGTCTTTGACGATATAGTTGTTATTGATGATGAGCCTGCCTCGCTTGCGGTGAAAAGCCTTCACCAAGTCGCCCGTAATCTTCTTACCGTACTTCTCTATCATATCGGGGCGTTTGGCACGGTCTAAATCCTCTATATCGTCTAAAATAGCCAAGTCTGGGCGATACATACCAAAACGCAACCCTCTGAAGGGTTGGTTAAGCCCCAAGGCTTTGAAGTGCTTGCCATCTGTAGTCTGGAAATCGCCATCCGACCAATCCCCATAAGAGAGTTGCAGACCAAAGTCCTTGATAAACTTCTGGTTATTTTCTAAGTGCGCTTGTAGGTCGGATAGTAGTATTTTAGCCAATCCCTCGTTAGCCCCTATGAGGATAGGAAAAAAAGTAAGGTTGTTCTGCTTGAGGTGGCATATATTGCCTACATTCGACTGTATAGACTTACCTGCACCCCTAAACTTCTTTCTAAACTGACGGATATAAGGGTCTTTGTATAGCCTTATATAATCGTCAATATGAAACTTAGGTGTCTTGGCATCACCCAGGGGCAAACCACTGTCTAAGCCAAAATAGTAGTCGAAAAACTCACCATAGTTTTCTGGCTTTAAAAGTCGCTTGATACGTGCTTCCTGCTCGTCGGCTGTTTCCTTCTGTATAGCCTCGTAGGTAAGCTCTCTAATCATTTTCGACTTCGCAAAATAGCGTTCTTTGGCTTCTTTGAGTTCTGTTTTAGTCATCTCCTTTCTGTAATAATTCGGTTATATACATATCAAAGTAAGGGCGTATCTCTTTAATGGTATTCATATAGGTTTCACGCTTTTTACCGCTACTTTGCCCTGCTTTCTCTAAGATAAAGTTAGAAAACCCGTCGAGGCTCTCCATCGTATATACTGCTATTTTATTATGGTCAGTAATGCGGTCAAAGGCGGCAACGATTTTAGTAATATCGTCCGCCTTATAAGGTAAGGGTTCGCCTCGCTCAATAGCCTGCGCACACTTGAGGGTGAGTTTGCCCTCCTCACGCCATTTACCGAGTGTCTTAATGCCTATACCTATCATTTCCGATATATTGGCTATACTAAAGCCCTTGGTAAAAAGTTCTTTGCCTTGCGACCTCTTATAGTCTGCCTCTACAGCTGTCAATCGTGCCATATCTTATTGTAGTAATTCATTTATCTTGCTATTAATCTCATCAAACTTCGCCACGTTGTTAGGGGCGAAATTACCAGGCCCTGCAGGAGTTTGTATCACTGCCGTTTTAAGTTCACTTAAAAGCTCATTTAAAAGGCTTTTAAAATCTACTTCACCCCGTTGCAGATGTACCCCCGCTTTGTCTATGGTAAGCTGAGTGTCTTCTATCCGTAGGCTCACGCTCTCAATCTCGCTATAAGCAACCACATAGTAGCGGTTTTCGTCCTCCCCAATCGAAGCAATCAGCACACTACTTCCTACCTTAGGGAAAAGGTAAAACCGCTCGGCGTTATCATTAATGACCGAAGCTAAGCGCACGGTATATTGTAGCTCATCGTCTTTCACCACACACGTACCTTGCGTTTTGTCTACTGATACCACTTCTACGGCTATAGTAGGGGTTTTGCGCTTGCCAGCCAATTCAAAAACGCTTTCTGTGATGTCCGTATGTTATAGGGTAAGGTGTAGAGGTTAGTGCTTGTACTTCTTAAGTTCGGCTAAAAGCTCTTCTACAGAGGCTTCTAAGTCTTTAATGCGGGCGTTGGCTTTCTTGAGTTCTTCGATGGCGTGGGCGTATTTTTGGGATAGGTCGTCTATCATTTGGCGATAGATGTGGATTGCCTTGTCGACGTTGTCGAGTTCGGTGGTTTGTGTTTCGGCTTGTTGTTTTCGGCGTCCGAAGAGCCAGCCTACAAGTGTGGAAAGGAATAGGCTGATGAATGCTAATAGGGGTTCTTTGAGTATTTCCATAATATATTGATTTGTCAATTTGGTGATTTGTCGATTTGGTGATTAGCAGATGAGCCAATGAGTGCGGTGCAAACATTGGCTCATTGACTTATTGGCTAATTTTCTAATTTTATAGGGTTATTTCTTTGGTGGTGGTGTTGCCGGGGCGGTCGGTGGCGGTGAGGGTGATTTTGCTGCCGGTAAGGGTGGTGTTGGTTGTTGTTGTGGTGTACTCCCACTTGCCTTTGACCTGTGTGGCGGTGCCTTCTTCGAGGGTGCTGTTGTTGGCAGCGGTGATTTTGACCTTCATTGTGGTTATCTTGAAGGCATCGGCGGCCTCGATGATGATTTTCTCGCCACTAGCATCGCCGGAGTAGGCGCTGTAATCTACGTGGGTGATTTGGGGTGGGCGGAGGTAGTCGGTCATTGCCATATTGTAGGGGGATACATCTTGGCGTTTTTTGGCTTCGGTGGTGTAGGCTTCTTTTAGGGTGGGGTCTAAAAGGGCGTTTTTGGCATAGGTGGCTGCACGGGCGAATTTGGCTTGCTGTTCTTTTTGTTTGGTGGTGGGGGGTGCAGTGCGCAAGGGGGGCTTGCTCATTATGGTTTTGCCTGCTCGCTGGCTGAATACAATTTGGCGTCCGAATTTTCCGCTGGCGCCTTTGACGATTACGTTGTTTTTTGTTGTTGCCATTTTTATATGAATTTTGAGTTATTAATTTTTGAATTTGATAGGGTACGTGTTCGGTACGTGTTCGCTTCGTGTTCGGTGTGTGTTCGGCGACTAATGTTTAACGCCTAACTGTGTTTTGATGGAGCAAAGGTAAGGGGGGATTTTTGGGGGTGCAAATAGTTGTAACGTAGGGTGACAGGGTTGTAACAAAAAAGCAAATTAGTAAATTAGCAAATTTTTATTATCTTTGCGCCATCATTTCAGTACTAAAAAAATGCTTACAAAAGAATATATCAAAGAAGTAAAACAGAATAGCCAAGCTGATTTAGAACAACTTATCCAAAGCAATATGAACAATAGTGGTAACCTTACCTTTATATTGGAGAATTTGGGTAAGCTGCCTGTTTCTTATAATCCTAATTGGTTACTTCCTTTGCTTGATTATAATAATGAGCAGGTGCGCTTTTGGGTGGTGAAAAATCTCGGTAAACTAAAGTCTGAAAACGTACTTGTTTATTTAGAGAAAGTGGCTAAGAATGACGAAAGTACTCTTGTGAAGCGTGAGGCTATCTCATCGATGGGTAGGCTTAGAGATGAGAAAACACAAGAAATTCTTTTAAATAATCTTTATAACGAGGATCCAAAAATTGTAAATCAAGCTATTCGTGGGCTTTTGGTTTTCAAAGGTGATAAAAAGATAGACCTTGCTCTTAAAAAACTGATTGACCACGAAAATGAAATGGTGCGGAGTGTGATTTATAAGGAATATTTTTCTCAAGAGAAAAAGAAAAAGTCTATCATTCCGCATACTGATACCTATCCTTTTTTAAAGAATGTGGTAGTTAATGGCGATGTACGGGAGGTGCTTAAAAGTGTGCCAGATGAGAGTATACACCTTACTTTTACCTCACCTCCTTATTATAACGCTCGTGATTATTCTATTTACCCAAGTTATGAAGCCTATTTACATTTTTTAGAAGAGGTTTTTCAAGAGACTTATCGCATTACTAAAGAGGGGCGTTTTCTTATTGTAAATACTTCTCCTGTGATTGTACCCCGTATTAGTCGCGCTCATTCGAGCAAACGATACCCTATTCCGTTTGATATTCATCATTTTTTAGTGCAAATGGGTTGGGAATTTATTGATGATATTATCTGGCAAAAGCCCGAATACAGTGTAAAGAATAGGATAGGAGGTTTTCAGCAACACCGTAAACCTTTAGCCTACAAACCTAACACTACTACTGAGTATTTAATGGTTTATAGGAAAGAAACTGAAAAGCTTATTGATTGGAATATACGCCAATATCCGCAGGAGGTAGTAGAAGAAAGCAAAGTAGCTGATGGATTTGAAACCACCAATGTTTGGCAGATACACCCTAAATCTGACAAAGTACATTCGGCTATATTCCCTGTAGATTTATGCAAACGTGTGATAGAATACTATTCGTTTAAAGGTGATTTAGTATTTGATCCTTTTGCAGGTAGTGGTACACTGGGGCGTACTGCTAAGAGTTTAGGTAGGAACTTTTTCCTTACGGAAAAAGAAGAGAAATATTTTGAGTATATGAAGACTTTCCAAAAAGGAGATGAGATATTTAGCCCTAAGCACACCCGATTTTTAACCTTAGACGAGTTTAAACAAACTATATTATGACACTTACAGACCAAGTTATAAAAAACATTATCACACGAGTAGTTAAATCGGAGGACTACCGAATTGAAATTGTAAACCTTATTAATGCTGAGTTTTTACAATTTTCTATAGACTTTTTTAAGAAGGTAGTGAATGCTAAACTCAATAGTGAAGATATTACTATTGATTGGTACAAACAACATTTTATGGCAACTACCCTCCCTTCCGATGATATTGCTATCAATGCAGGGCTCAATATGAAAACGATAAGCAATATGTATGGCTCTGCCACACGCTCTATAGTTATTGAGGCTTCTAATGAGCACTTTGAGTCTCTATACCAGAGTATTCAAACCTTAGTAGAGATTGAGGAAGGTATAGATTTAACTCTGACTATTAAACTAAAAGGGGTAAGCGTTGATTTGAACGTAAGTGAAAGTCTTATTGTTATCAATACTTTGGCTGTTAAGCGAGCGGCCTTAAGAGGAGGGCTTTGGAGTACGGCAGGCAAAAGTGCTGAGAAATACTTAATGCTTACTTTATGCAAGTTATACCAAGTGCCTGAAAGCAATTATGATGCTACGCACTTTGTAAAAGATAAAGGTAAAAAAGTAGATAGAGAAATTGACTTTTACCTACTCAATGGAAAGGATAAATATCTTTGCGAAGTGAAACTAATGGGAAAAGGTAATCCAGAAAGTCTGGATGCTGTTATAGCTAGATATACTAATGTATTTGTAGGTGATACTCTATCACAACAAAATAAAAATCAATGTGACCAATTAGGCGTGCATTGGGTGGCTTTGCGCGACCGAAATGGCTATCAGCGTTTTGGTGAAGCCTTGCAAGCGCTTGGGATTCCTCATCAGCCTTATAATGGGAATTTAGATGATGATTTGCCTAAGATATTAGAGGAGTTGTTTAATTAGTAGATGAGTCGTTACTTTTTAGTCGTTAGTCGTTAGAAGGGGTGCTTTCTAACGACTAACGACTTTTTGTTAATGACTATTTGGTCATTGTTTTGATGATTTGGTAGAGGGTTTTGCGCGAGATGAAGTATTTTGGGTAGATGTATTTGCGCCAAATGACGGTGATGGGTATGTCGCGCAAATTGTGGCTGTCGAGCTCTGCCATTATGGCTTGGTACTTTAGTAAGGTGGTTTTTCGCATAGGTTTTGATTTTTAGGGGGTTCGCCGTATAGTTGTACGAATTGTTGGTATTCGCGCGACATTAAACGGTGGCAACGATTGGAACTGTGAGGACGAGACTCGGCTACAATTTGGTTGATAGCTTGCCTAATCTTTTGTCTGCTATACTTTTTGGCGTACAGGGTGTAAAGCTGTTTTTTGGTGTAAATGGGCATTGTCTTTCTTATTTTAAAAGGTTAATTATTGATTATGTATTTGCTAATTAGCAAATTGACTAATTTGTAAAGTAGGACTTCTGTTTCCTCTTCGATTGTTTTCTTACCGTCTTCTGTCATAACGGCTTTGAGGGCGGCTGTTAGCTGTGTGGCGGCGATACCTACGCCGGCACCTTGTGCGAACTTGGTGGCGTTGTCTTTTGGGCTGACAAAAGCGGCAACGGCTACTCCTACTATCCCTAATAAGCCGTGCCTAAGCGCGCCTTTCTTGAGGGTAGTAGAGAGCTTATCAGCTACCACACGGCTGGTCATACCCCCTACTATTGCGCCAGCTGAAAAAGCCGCGCTTTCGATGATTTGCTTTTGGTTCATTTTCATTTTTGTTTATAAATTGTTAATCTTAAGTGTCGAACTAATACGACTGTTATTTTTCGGGGACAAATATACAATGCGGTATAATTGTCTTGGTCGGAATTGGTCGGAATTGGTCGGAATTGGCGCAAAAACACTAATTTTTTTTCTTTAGGTAGTAAATAAACCCTAAAAGTAGGCTACCACCGATGAGTATGGTTGTGATACTAATACCCTTTTTGTCTTCCTTTTCTTCCTCTTTTGAGGGCTCGGGGGCGAGAGCGGTGGGAGCTGAAGGAGTTGGGGACGGCGTGGGAGCGGGTGGGGGTGTATTGCTATTTGCCTCTGTGCCTTTTACACGAGCTACCGTAATGGCGATGGCGGTGTTTACTTCGGTGGTTATGTCGTACAAAACTATAAGGGCTTGGCGATAATTGTGTAATAAATAATACTCTATTGCGCTGATACTAAAAGGAAATTTGCCTGCTTTAGCTAATGATATTATACGCTCGATAGCATCTATATAAGCTAAGACGGTAAGGTAATAACGCTTTTCGGTAGCTATATATTCTTTAGCCTCTGTTAGGTTTTTGTCTTTTAACTTATCGGCGGTGTGCTGTTTATTTACTTTTTGGTTAGCCGATAGTTGGTTAAATTGTTCTTGTTCGGCAGCATTGCGCCCTATAGGTGCAGGGGTGTGCACCGGTAGAGGTTCGTATAAAGTAAAGTTTTTACCGTCTTTGCGACTTTGTAAAATTTTGCGGGCTACATAACTTATATGAAACTGTTTTACCAGTATGGTAGTACGGGTAAAATACTCTGGCGTGAGAGGCTGACTGCATAACCTACTTATGTCCTCTCCAGTGCCACGTGCTACATAGCTTTCTGCCTGTTGTATTTTTTCTTGTAGCTGGGCATCTGATAGGGGGTTTAGTAAGTCGTATAATGATTGTTCTATTCCCATAATAATTAATTTTGAATTGTGAATTATGATTTTTTCATCATCATTACCATCATCATTAAGATTACTACGCCTCCTACACCTAACCCAATGTATAAGGGGGTGTTGTCTTTCTCTGGCTTGGGGTTTTCGTTGCTACTACGGTTGGCGATGGCTTGTAGCATTGCGGCATTCTGTTGTTGCATCTGGGTAAGGAACTGCATCATTGCTTCGTTGCCGGCATTACCTCCACCATTGTTTACGTTGGCTTGTGCCATTTGTAAATAAAATTTTCTGTCCTCTTCGCTCATTCCTGCTGTGCCAGGGACATCTTGTCCCTGACGAAACGCATTGATGAGATTATTAACGCTACCGGCAGCCCCTACTAACTGGGTAAAGCGGTTCATAATATTATCGAATGAGTAGTTCCACTGCTTAATAGGCACGCTCATAGCCGAGCGACAAGAGGTGCAGCCGCCTAATTGCGGAGCTGCTAACTGATAAAGGGCTAATTTATTTTCCATTGTGTTAATTTTTAATTGTGATTTTTGATTTATTTCATTACTTTTATCATCATTGCTACTACGGCTACGCCAGCAAGTAGATAAAGAAATGTGTGGTCGGGCTTTTGGGGTTGGTTTAAAAACTCGTCAGTGCGCCGCTTGCTGTCGGCGGTGCTCTGTACTATGTAATTGGTCATTTCTTCTTTCATAGATATTAGTTTTTAGAGGTTAGCACGAAAAAAGCAACGACCGCTATACCAGCACCTATAAGCAGGGTGTTGTTTTTGTTTTTCTTCTGCTCTTTTTCATTTTGCAGGGTGCGTTGTATTTCCTCGCGTTTGAGCAGCTCGGCTTTATCGGCGGCTGCTTTGGCTTCAGAGGCTTTTACCAGTATTCGCGTTTGCCTCATCTGGTTGATGTCTTTTTTGAGCTGTATGGCTTGCTCCTGTAGGCTGTTGTACTTCTGGCGTTGCTCTGCAAGGTCTTTGCTTAATAGGGCTACCTTATCGGGGGCGATACGGTCTTCTATCTGTTTTATCCTTACTTCTAATGCTTTCCGTTCTTCTGCTACAGACTTGGTTTTTTCTGACCATTCCAGTGCTTCATTGCGGTAATCATTACAAGTGAAACTTACCCCTAATCCAAAAGGGCGGCTAAGAGCATCAAGCGCATCGAGGTTGAAGGCGGTAAGCCCATAACGCCCTTCGGCTACTTCGGGGTTGTCTTCCCACACTTTGCGTTGCGCCTCAAGGTCGGCTACTTCGTTGCTTAAGGCACTTACTTTGCGGCGGTAGGCTTCGGTGTTTTTTTCCATTGCATTGACCATTTGCATATTTTCACCATTTTCTTTAGCAGCAATGGTTGCTTTGAGGTTTTCGATAGCTTTTAGGGTATCGTAATAGGCGGTTTTACTGCGGTCGCGGTCTGAACGCTCATCGCCGCAATTACCTACAAGGTCGCCTACTATAGTACCCCCAAAAATATTCTTTAGTCCCCACCCTAAAGCAGGAATAGGGGCACAATGTTGGGCTGTACGGGGTTTGTCAAAAGGGTTTTCCATCATTTTATTAGGTATAAGGCTGCTACGACAAAGGTGCCTAATAGCAGCAGTTTTTTTTGTTCTTCTTGGGCTAATTTTTTCTTTTTATTAGCGTTGTCTTGGGCTATTTTACCTACGTTCTTTAGGTGGGTAAGGCTGTCAGCACGGTTTACACTGGCAATACGCTTGAGCTCGGCGGCTTGGGCTGCAATAGCACGGGCAAAGGTTTCTTTTTGCTTAGCGGCTTCGGCTTGCAACTCGCGACGGTATTCGGTATCGTATTTTTGGTAAATGGTGTGCTCTTGGTCTTGCAACCGTTGTTCACGGATAAGCTGTATAATGGTGCTGATGCTAAAGTCTCGGCGTATAGCGGCTATTTGCGCTTCAAAAGGCTGCATTTCGCTACGGTAAGCGGCGGCTTTGTCGGTGCCATAAAGGCTTGCTATATGAGCAGCTTGTTCGTTTAGCCACGCGGCAAAGGGGCTTGGGTGATTGAGCGGGTACACGCCTTTTGGGGCATCGCTGTCGAGGGTGAGCACTCTATAAGGGGCGGTTACTTTGGTGCCCGTAATTGGTACTATCATATACCATATTCGGCTTGTGGAACTGCCTTTGACTTCTTTTTCGTTGAGCCTATAGCCGTGCATTTTTAGCAATATGCGTATGTTATTGTATAGCTGATTGACGGTGGTTTTGATATGATTGAAAAAGAATTGATATGCCAAAAGGGCATTTTTGGAACATTCGTTTTCGTGTGAGCGGTTTATTTCGGCGTGGTATTGAGCATAAGCTAAATCGACTTCGCGCAATACGAGGTTGAGCACTGGGATAGCGGCTGGGTAACTGCCTTGTTCGAGGTGCTTTTGCAAATATTGTATCCGCTGGCTAAACTGTGGGTAAAACTCGTCTTTTAGGTGCTGATTGATATAATCGGCTTTGTAAAAGGCGGCTCCGCACGGGTTGGAGAGGGTGAGGAAAGCAAGCGATACAATAGCGGTTACTGCCTCAATAGCTGCCCCAACAATGAGAGCAGGCGGGAAAAATATGCCTGTTATCTCGGCTGATGAGGCTAATATGGTACCTACAAGGTTGGTTACTTGGGTGCGTTGGGATACGATTTGTTCGTGTGTAAGCTGGGCTATCTGTGTTGAAGCGGTATAGCTGGCGTTCATCACATCGGTAAGGGTTGGTTGGGCTGGGGCACTAAGTGCTTTGCCGGACTGATTTGCCGATGAGCTCATTAGCACATCATCTTTCTTTAAATACGGTAGTTCTTGTTCGGTATTGATAGTGCCGTCAATTACGTAATAACCGTTATTGAGATTATTGGTTTTTTGGTTTTTAGGTATCACTAAGTATACGTGGGTGTAGCCGTCGGGGTGGGACGGTTGTACAATACGCCTCATATAGTGCTTTATGCCCAGATTGAGCAGCACGGTGCTGCCAAAAATGGTGTAACTCTTGCAGTCTATACCGCTATGGCGAGACGCCCAGCTGCAAGCGGGGGAGCGTAGCATCTGGGCATCGCCGTCTATAGCGTACTGGAAGTGCCAGAAAAGAAACTGATGCAAGGCACTACAGAGAGAATAGAGAGATTTGTATGAATGAAAGAAACGTAATGTAAGTAGTTTAGTGTGATGCTGATACTTGCGGGCTGTGGCTGCCATATTGGTTATGGCAAATGAAGTATCGCCGCGACCGAGTAGCTTAGAACTACAGTCGGACGCGGGCATATAAGGAGCATATAGGGTACCTGCCTGCAAAGGACGGTAAAGCCCTTGATTAATTTGCTGATTTGTCAAATTATCCATTGCTGATTAGCATTTTTGGGGCAAATATAAGACAGCAGGCAGGGTGCTTGGTCGGAATTGGTCGGAATTGGTCGGAATTGGTGTGGTTTTATTAATTTGCTAATTAATATTTCGTTTTTTTATTTCGTCTTTTATATACGTAGACAATTCGTAGCCTTGTGGGGTACCATATCGGGCTACGAAAATTAGAAATTCAGTAAATGTTAGGTTATGAGTGTGTTTAGAGGCGTGAGGGCGATGCTCGGCTATGATTTCGTTAAGCCAATATCGCAAATTGCGTCTGTTGATTTCAGGACAGTAAAACTCATAGAGTTGTTTTTTGGTGCGAAGTGTTGGGAGGTGCTTCATAGTAATTATGGGGTTTGAATTATGTATTTGTATTTTAAGGGCGTGTTTAAGCGTTTTTGGTTGAACCCTTTAATGGTGTATTCGGTAAATGAAAGGGTTGGGGTATATAGTTCGTTTAGGGCACCATTGGCAGTGTACCATATTCTTAACTTGCTATCAAAGGTTACTTGGACACAAAAATCATCTATCATATTGTTAATGTGTTTTACCGTACCCCAACCAAAAAGTATATCGAAAACTCTGTCGTTTATTTTAAAGATTGTTTTTTTTGAGCTCATTTTTATAGGTTTGTATAAGGGCTTTTACGAGGGCTTTACGAGCGTCTTCATAGCTATCAAAATCACCTTGACAATTCTATTAGGTGGGCGGACATTAGGGTAAGAGGACAATAATCGAATCCTATTAGATAAAAATTTCCACCCTCAGTATATCGCTTAAAACTGATATTTAAGGGCGTGCAACGATGGTACTCCTTATTTAGTTCTTTAGCTTTTTCAATGATGTATAGTTTTACTTTCTCTACTTCATTGGCAAGGTATAAATCGCTGTGCATTGCCATTAAAAACTCTTTAAAATGATTTTGTAACTTATTTTTCGTTTTGATTTTAGTACTTAGCGAAAAACAGTAATAGTGGGTGATTTCTTTTTCCATTTGTTGATATTTTTAGTGTTAATAATCTTCCCTAAGTATAGCACGAAGTACTTCTTATTGGCTTCTGCGCCCCATTCGGGGTTTCCTGTGCCAAAGCGTATAGATTTTAATTCTATGGTGAGGCTTGGAGCATTACGTGCATAGCCATTGCGAAAGACCACAGTGTCGTATTCTTTTCCGATAAGGCGAATGTTGTAATACGGCTTGATGTCACGATACTCTTCTATCTTTTCCCCTGAAAGTATCATATCAAACCACTGCTTTTTAATAGTGAGGTGTAGGGTGTTATTCATTATTCTGTAATTTTAATCGTTTTGCTATTAATTCTACTATATCTACGGTTACGGCGTTGCCAATGAGTTTGTAGCGATTTGTCTTTGAAATACGCCTTATTCTGCCGTTGTAGTTGCCGTATTGCGTATAATTGTCTGGAAAGCCTTGCAAGCGTTCGCATTCTATTTCTGTGAGACGGCGCACGCCCCCTATTACCGTCATATCGGAATGTAAGCCGCCAGATTTGCCGCCTCCTGTTAGCGTATTGGCTTCTTTAGGAATGATATAGGTGTCTTCTGGTCTCATTGAACCGCTTGCTTTGAGTGTGGTACAAATCGGGGTTTGTGATTGTATTTGCGCTTTTTCTGTAGCAAAAAAATCATCTTCTGTGATAGGAAATACTCCTTGCTCACTTCGTCCTGCAAGATGTCCGATAAGGTATATCCGCTCTCTATTTTGGGGTAATACCCAGCTTGTATTAAGCAATTGCCATTCAAGTCGATAACCCCCAATGTTGGCAAACGCTTGGAGAATTGCCCAAAAGTCTGCGCGAGCATTTGAGGAGAATGCGCCTTTAACGTTCTCCCAGATAAATACACTTGGTCGGACGCAAGTAATGAGGGCAATTGCGTATTGGATAAGGCTACTTTTTGTGCCTGCGAGACCGGCACGCCGTCCAGCAACTGAGAAATCGACGCAAGGCGAACCGAAAGTGATAATATCTGCTCCTGCAAGGTTTGCGGGCTGAATAGTGGTAATATCTCCGATGTGTTTTGCATTTGGAAAATTGTATTTATAATTAGCTATAGCGTGTTTG
>ERZ772764.311-NODE-311-length-36030-cov-5.643808_pt1 | contig 36030 bp, 32 predicted proteins | sample MGYA00512163_ERZ772764 | MGnify/ENA primary metagenome ERZ772764 (study PRJEB29015, sample SAMEA2737903) | human oral metagenome | biome: human oral; feature: human-associated habitat; material: dental | place: China | collected 2094 ... | reverse complement strand
CCGATAACGTCGTCCGCTTCCACTTGCGGAATCACCAGCACCGGCCAGCCCATCAGCCGCACCAAATCCGGCAAGGCTTCCGCCTGCGGGCGCAAATCGTCCGGCATCGGCGGGCGCGTCGCCTTATAGTCGGGGAACATCTCGTGGCGGAAATTCTTGCCCTTCGCATCAAACACCACCGCGCAATAATCATGCACATAATCCGCCCGCAGACGGCGCAACATGTTCAACACGCCGTAAAGCGCGCCCGTCGGCGCACCGTCAGGCGCGGTCAATTGCGCCATTGCATGATACGCGCGGTAAAGATAAGAAGAGCCGTCAACGAGGAGAAGGGTTTTGCGCATTTGGGCAACCGTTTGTGTGAAATGAAAACAGCTGGATTATAGCGCACAATAAGCAGGCTACCTGAAAGCTAGCCAAAACCAGACGACAGATTGCAACTAGCCTTTGGCGGGTGGAGGAAAGGCTACCTGAAAACAGCGGCGATGGGGTTCAGGTAGCCTTTTCTAGAGTAGATGACGAATTTGCTTTGTATTCAACAGATGCCTTTCAGCAGCAGGCAGAGTGGCAACGCCGCCCTACTCCGGAAGCAAGCTAAAGATTGGTTGAAAAAGGCTCATCGGGCAAAGTTACAGCAACGCGAACACTATACAGCGCAAATTGCTCGCTTGGTTTTCAGGTAGCCTTCAAGCCAGCCAGTCGTAGCATTGCTCCCACAGCAGGGTTTCTTCCGGCTTTTCGCGGCCGGCCAGCAAGGCTTGCTCAAAAGCGCGGCGAAAGGTGGCACGGGTGTGCGGGGCGGCGAACCAGACGGAAAGTTTGGTGACTAGATGCTCACGATGCGGGCGATGGTCGGGGAGATAACAGGCTTTATCCCAGTCTGGTTCGTTTGCGCCATAGGGTATGGTCAGATACAGGCTGATAAATTCGCGCAGGGCGTTGGTTTCAGAAGCAGATTTCGTCCACAGGGCGAGTAACTCATCGGTTACGTCGAGACCTGTAAAGTGGAACATGACGAGCCACGTGGACAGGCAGCCTTCGTAGCGCGGAGCAGCGATTTGGTGTGCAAACCAGGCGGTAGCAAAACGGTGTAGCCAGCGGATTTCATCTTCCAGCCAGCATTCAGGCAGGTCGCAGCGCAATTTGTCGAGCAGCATTTCATCGAGAGAACGCACATCTTCATCGTTTACCAAGGCCTGCAAAATGCGCGGCAGGAAATGCTTCATATCGCGCGCTGTGGCGGCTTCGTCTGCCAGCGGTACACTGCCCAAATAGCCGGCCAAGTTGTTAGCGGGAATCTCACGCAGCCGATAACTTAACAGCTCGTGCTGGCAGTCTTCGGGCATGCAGCATGCGCAGGTGCAGATGTTGAGTGGGAAATGAACCGTATAGGGGGCGAACAGCCGGTAGGCTTCTTCGATGAGGTCTTGCATTCGGTGGCTCTTTGGTGAAGTTTCAGGTAGCCTGAATTGCTTGAAGGCTAGCTGGAATATGGCTGCTGTGATTTGAGGTATTTAGTATATCAGGCACTTTGACGGATATCGTTATTCAGCCTTTAGCTTGCTTGGCTGATGGTTTACGATTTCAGGTAGCCTGAACTGGTTTGAGACTAGCTGAAACCAAACTGCCGTTCTGGTTTTTCAGGTAGCCTTTTCTCACGAACAAAAACGCAGGCTGTTGCCAACCTGCGTTTCTTGATGCGGTACTGCTTAGTGCACGTCTTTCCAGTATTCCTTTTTCAGGAAGTAGGCCAACGGCAGCATGATGGCAAACAGGAACAGCAACACGCCGTAGCCGATTTGTTTGCGTTGCAGCTGCGCGGGTTCGCCCATATACACCAGATAGGCAACGAGGTCTTTGGCGTAGCGGTCGAACTCTTTGGCGCTCACTTCGCCGTTAGGCAGGCGGCGGCTATGCAGGCCGGTGGCTTCCCAATACAGCTTGGGCACCAGGTTGCCGTGTTCGTCTTTCACCATTACGGGCTGGCCTTTGCTGTCGAGCTCCACTGCGCGGATACCCTGCTGCTCCCACAAGGGGTGCGGCATGCCGACTTTGTCGAACACCAGGTTGTTCCAGCCGGTGGGGCGGCTCGGGTCTTTATAGAAACCGCGCAAATAGGCGTAGAGGTAATCCGCACCACGCGAACGGGCAATCAGGGTTAAATCCGGCGGCTCGGCGCCAAACCAGCGTTTGGCATCTTCCGGGTTCATGGCAGACTGCATCACATCGCCGGTTTTATCGGTGGTGAACATCAGATTTTTGCGGATTTCGTCTTCACTCAAGCCCAAGTCCTGCAAGCGGTTGTAGCGCATGCCGCTGGCCGAATGGCAGGAAAGGCAGTAGTTGGCGAAAATTTGTGCGCCGCGTTGCAGGCTCACTTGGTCGCCCAAGTCGATATCTACATGTTCGTAGTGGCCGCCGCCGGAGGCGTTGGCACTTAGCGGCAAGGCCAACATCAGCGCGGCCAGCCAGTTTTTCCATTGTTTTTTCATTTCGCCGCTCCTGTTAAATGCTGTTGGCAAACAGATACGCACCCGCCAATGTAATGGCTGCATACACGAAGAACATGATTTTTTGGCGGGTAGTGCTCATGGTTACACGTTCCGGCACTGCTTGATCCGCATTCAGCTTGGTGTTCAGCAGCGTGCCAACAAAGAAGAAGGCCATATACAGTACTGAGAACACACGGATCAGCAGGGTTTGAATTTGGAACGGGTCGGCGAAAAACAGGCGAGCAAGCAGGTATAGATCGTAAATACTCACCAGCACTGCAATCAGCATCACGCCGCCCACCCAGCCTGCGGCAAACAGCGCAGCCAATGGACGAGAGCGCAGCTGCTGTTTAAACGCAGCCAGGCTCGGACGCTCAGGGCTGGTGTAAATCGGCATGCCGAGGAAGAACAGGAAATAGAAAATCGTGAACGATTGGGCAATTTCTGTTCTGAGATCAGTAGCCACTTGCGCACCGAGAATACCTAAACCGATGAAGGCAATCAGGAACAGCACCAGCATGGTTTTGAAGGTGGTGTTGCGGTAGCGCACGGATTTCACCGGCGAGCGATCAAGCCAAGGCAGGAGGGCAATCAGAATCACTGCCGCACCCATGCCGATCACACCCCACACCTGCGTGCCGGCAAACGAGGGGATGGCGCGCAAGATGGCGTAGAACGGAGTGAAATACCACACCGGAGCAATGTGTGCCGGGGTTTTCAGCGAGTTGGCCGGATCGAAGTTGGGAGCTTCGAGGAAGTAGCCACCGCCTTCAGGGGCAAAGAACATGATGGAGCAGAATACAATTAGGAATACCACCACGCCCAAAATGTCTTTCACGGTGTAATACGGATGGAAAGGGATGCCGTCGAGCGGGATACCGTTTTCATCTTTCAGCTTTTTAATTTCCACGCCGTCTGGGTTGTTGGAACCCACTTCATGCAGTGCAATCAGATGTGCCACCACCAGGCCAACCAGCACCAGCGGCACAGCAATCACGTGCAAGGCGAAGAAGCGGTTGAGCGTAACGTCGGAAACGTTAAAGTCGCCGCGAATCCAAGTGGACAAATCCGGGCCGATTACGGGGATGGCGCCGAACAGATTAATGATTACCTGCGCACCCCAAAACGACATTTGACCCCAAGGCAGCAGGTAGCCCATAAAGGCCTCTGCCATCAGAGCGAGGAAAATCAGCGCGCCGCACACCCACACGAGTTCGCGTGGTTTTTTGAACGAGCCGTAAATCAGGCCGCGGAACATGTGCAGATACACCACGATGAAGAACATCGAGGCGCCGGTAGAGTGCATATAGCGGATAATCCAGCCGCCGGACACATCGCGCATGATGTATTCCACTGCGGTAAACGCAGCAGGCAGATGGTATTGGTTCAAGTTACCGTCTGGCTTGTAGTTCATGGTGAGGAAGATGCCGCTGACAATTTGAATCACCAGCACCAGCAAGGCCAGCGAACCGAAGAAATACCAAAAATTGAAGTTTTTCGGTGCGTAATATTCGGTTACGTGTTCCTTCATCATTCTAGAAAGGGGGAAACGCGCGTCCACCCAGTCGAGCAATGCTTTGGCTTTATTATTGGTTTGATTGGTCATGATTTGTTCCCCGGTATCAGCCGTCTTCGCCCACACGGATGGTGGTTTCAGACAGGTATTTATAAGGAGGAATCACCAGATTGGACGGTGCCGGCACGCCTTTGAACACGCGGCCGGCCAAGTCGAATTTGGAGCCGTGGCAGGGGCAGAAGAAACCGCCCTTCCAGTTCGCACCCAAATCGGCAGGAGCGAGGTCGGGACGGAAAGTGGGCGAGCAACCCAAGTGGGTACAAATACCGATGGCCACCCAGATATTATCTTTACCTTTAATGGAGCGCAGTTCGTTTTGGCAGTATTCCGGCTGCTGGTCGGCAGCAGTGGAGGAGGGATCGACCAATTCAGCGTTTAAGGAAGGCAAATCCTTCAACTGCTGCTCGGTGCGGTTGAGCACCCAGATTGGTTTGCCGCGCCATTCGGCGGTAACCAACTGGCCGGCTTCGATTTTGCTCACATCGATGTCGATCGGCGCACCGGCCGCTTTAGCCTTTTCCGAAGGGAAAAAGCTGGCAACGAAAGGCGTGGCTACCCCTAGTGCGCCCACGCCGGCGGCGCCGGCAGTGGCCAGCACTAAAAAGCGCCGCCGTTCCTGATTGATTTCTTGGTTAGTCATTACTCAATCATCCTAATACTCTGAAAATCCGAAATACTGAGGCCTTTGCACAACAGCCGTTGTGGCACCGCAGGGCGGTAAACTTTGCAAAGGCCTCAATGCTGCCAATAACGCAGCTGCGTGATTTTACCTTAATCTAAATCAACACTTAAAGCAATATTTGAAATAAAGTAAAGATTTGTCTTACCACGGCAGGTTGCGTGGGCATAAGTGCAACAATGCAACAGCTTATTCACATGATAAAAATACAGCCAAAGGCTACCTGAAAAACAAAATGTAAAGATTACACTGCCCAGTTCAACTCAAGCCGGATTATCTTCATCAAAGAACAAGCATTCCAGCGGCCACTCCTGTTGCAGCCGTGCCGACAGCGCTTGGATGCCGTAACGTTCGGTAGCATGGTGGCCGGCACTCACAAACAGCACGCCATTTTCCTGCGCCAAATGATATTGCGCTTCAGAAATCTCGCCGGTAACGAAGGCATCTGCGCCCATATCGATTGCCTGTTGGAAAAAGCCCTGCGCCCCGCCGGTACACCAAGCCAGCTTACGCACCGGTCGCGACAAATCACCGGCAGATACCGGTTGGCGCCCCAAACGTTCAGCCAGGTTAGCCAGCAGCGCATTGCCGTCTGCCTCTGCCTCTGGTGTGCCGAACATAAGTAGGTTTTGCTCACCGGCTTGGCCTTCTATGTGCCACCCCATGCGTACTGCCAGCTGAGCGTTATTACCCAGTTCAGGGTGGGCATCGAGCGGCAGGTGATAGCCGGCCATATTGATGTTGTGCCGGATAAGTGTGGCGATGCGGCGGTGTTTCCAGCCGGTAATGGTAATCGGCTCGCTTTTCCAAAACAGGCCGTGGTGTACCAGGAGCATATCGGCATTCTGCACCACGGCATAATCGATGGCAGCCTGGCTGGCGGTAACGGCACACACGATTTTGCGTACCTCTTCCCGCCCTTCCACCTGCAGGCCGTTGGGGGCATAGTCGTGGAATTCGGCAGTGCGCAAGAATTCGTTGCACCAGCGGATAATGTCTTGGCGTTTCGGCATGGTTGGGCTCCGTAGCGAATGGGTAATTGGCCTATTGTATTTTCAGGTAGCCTTGGATGTATTGCAGGCTACCTGAAAATATTGCTTGGGTTACACCGGATTGATTGAACTGCAATTAACTTGTTAATTGGCTTTCAGGTAGCCTCTTATCTGAGGCTACCTGAAATCGGTGTGGCGGGTTATTTATTAGCCAGTTTGATGAGGTCGTCGGCCAGCTTGCCGGCAGCGGTTTGGTAGCCTTGGGCGGTGAAGTGTACACCGTCGCGCGCGCCTAAACCTTGTGCCATCCAGCTTTTCATACTACACGCACCGCCCATGGCGGCCTGCCATGACCAATACAGGATTTGCTCCTGCTGTGCTACGTCGCGTTGCATTTGCTGCATGGCATCCAGATAAGGCGGGCGTTGGCCGCATTGGCCATGCCGCCCTTTAAGCGACTCGGGTGCGCCGATAATCAGGATGCCGGCACCGGGCAGCGCTTCGCGGATTTTGTGGATGGTATCGGCCCAAATACGCTTGGTTTGCACCATATCGAGGTGGCTGTTAAACGCTTCGTTGGTACCGTAGGCCAGGATAACCAAATCAGCTTGGGTGGCAGACAAATCCTGCTGCCAATCGGCACGCCAGCCGCTCCATTGCGAGAGCTGCGAGCCGTTGATGCCCATGGCGGATACGATTACACCGGGGCGGTTGTTTTCAATGTTGATGTGGCCGATTTCCCAAATATCGCCGGCTTGGGCGCGGTAACTGAGCGGCAGCCGGGAGGTGAAGGAGAAATACTGCCAAGCGTTGCTGCCAAGGTTGGGCAGAGAGGCAACTTGGCTGCCTTGCGAATCGTGTACTTTGAGCTCGCTGTCGGCAAACACGGGGCGGGCAGTGATGGTGATCTGCTGGGCTTCGCCGATGGGGGTGCGTGGATTAACGGTTACGCTGCCACCGCCGCCAGAGGAGCGGTTGAGAATGCCGCCCAGCGGAAAATCGGCACGGGCATTGCGGTTGCTCAACACCTGCCAACCGCTGCTGCTATGCAGCACTTGGGCATTACGCTGGCCGGATACGGTGTTGGGATACACCCAGCCGATGCCGCCATCGCCCCACTGCTGCTGCAAACGGGTGCGCAATTCGTTGGTAAAGTAGTCGCCGGCGGTATGGGAGTCGCCCAGCTGGATGATACGGAATTTCACGTCGCCGCCACGGTTAAGCCGTTGCAGCTTGTCGAGCCACACAGGCTGCCAGCTGCCGTAGTTAGTAAGCTCGGCTTTTTCAGGCGTGCCTTGGGCGGCGGTTTCGGCGCTGCAGGCCTGACAGGCGAGCAGGCAGGCGGTCATCAAGGCCAGCTTGCGGCCTTTTTTGGAAAACAACATTACTCTAGCTATCCTTCAATTATGATTTTCCACTCGCCATCACGGTTTCGGAGGCGGCAGGGGTGGCTGGCGCAACGGCATTGGCAGGTCGGTAGTCGATACGGCCTGCTATCTGGTCGGCCAGAAACTGTTGTCCCTTTATGGTGAAATGAATACCGTCTTTGCTGCGCAAGCGGACGGTTTGCCCGTTGATGCTGATGCTGTCGCGGTATTGCCCGTCTTCGCCGCCCATGATTTTATCGGTGGGCAGCCAGATGGTTTTCCCGGCCAGCTCGCTGGCAAACAGGCTGTCTAGGTAGCGCATTTGGGCATTGAGTCGGCTGCTCTTCATCAGCGGCACGCCCAGCCAAATAATCTGCACATCGGCGGCCTTGGCGGCTGTCACAATGCGTTCGATACGCTGTCGGTACACCTGTTCCCATTCTGGGCTTTGGAATTTCAGGTAGCCTCGAGTGCCCGGTTCGGGATTGGGGAAATCCCAAGGGTCGTTCGGCCCCAGGAACACCACCAGCAACCTGATTTTTTGATCTTCCCGCAAGGTTTTTTCTATAGTAGCCGGCCAGTCGAAGAAGCTGGGGTAGGACAGCCCGGTGCTTTGGCGGCTAAGGTTGAGTGAATCGATGCCGTATTGGCTGCTCAACCATCTTTGTACATGCGGCGCTACGCCTTCCATCATAGAATCGCCGGCAAAAAATACTTTGTCTCCAGCCGAAAGCTGCACGCGCTCTGGCAGCGGTTTGGATGCAGTGTTTTGCGCTACAACTGGTGCAGAAGCAGGCTTAGCCTCAACCTCAGAAGGCACGGTAGGTTCAGTAGGCAATACTACTATACTCGGTGGCGCATGCTCGGCGGTATGCTGCCGGCGCCAGCTTTCATTTTTGGTTTCCAGCCAGCTTAATGCGGCCTCGTGCCGCTCTAGAGCAGCCTGTTGCCAATGGCTGCCACTGCGCCACCAGCCGTAGTCGTTTAATTTTTCCAAGGGGCTGGCGCGGTGGTAGGTTTGCTGCCAATAGGCGTTGATGGAATCTTGGCTGAACCACACCGTGAGCAGCGCAGTGAGTAGCATGGCCACATATAGCCGCCACACCGGCGAAGCAGGTTTGTTTTGTTTCTCCGATGCTGGACTGGACAGACTGGCAGTATCTACTACGGGGCGGGCAGTCTTGGCCGGCCGTACGGTAGCATATTGCGCAGATTTTGGTTTACGCTGTGGCGCTTTATGCCCTGCTCTGGCTGTTTGGCCTGAGGCTACCTGAAAACGAGAGGGCGATGTAGTCTCAGTTTTAGCCGCTTTGGCTGCAGGTTTAGTTTTCTGTTGGGCTGCGGCCTTAGCCTTAGCCTGCGATTCGGGTTTGGCTGCAACTTGCTCCGGCATCGATACCGGCAACTCCAACTGCTCTGGGCGTTTTTCTACGCTCGATTTACGGCGGGCAGCTTGATCGCGGTGTTTGTGCTTATTGGCTCTACGCTTGGCTTTACTGGGATTCATGACTGCTTAATCCTTTCTTATTATTATAGTTATTAAAAGTTAGCATACATAAAGCCGGGAATGCCGGAAGGGGCAAACACCATCAGCAGCCACATCGCCGCGCCCATCGGCAGCGGCCATGTCCACATCGGCAGGCGTTCCAACAGTGCCACTGCGCTGTTAAACAGCTTGGCCAAGAGGCCATATGCAGTCAGCGCAAACACCATTGCCCCCAGCACCAGTAGGGTTTCCAATTCCGGCACACCGCTGCCACCACCGCCGAACAACGAACGGAACATCAGCCCGGCATCGGCCAGACTTTCAGTGCGGAATACCACAAAGGAGAGGCAAACGAAGTTTACGGTAAACAACACCGCCACCAGCTTGCCAAAGCGGGATGAGCCGGATAATTTCTCTCGCCCGCCCAAAATCTTGTCGCCGATATTCAGCCCCACCAGCACCACGCCATGCAACGCGCCCCACAGCAAAAAATTCCAGCCGTGGCCGTGCCAAATGCCGGAGAGCAGCATGGCAATCATCAAATTGACTTGCGTGCGCCACCAGCCTTTGCGGCTGCCGCCCAGCGGGATATAGATATAGTCGCGAATCCAAGTGGAGAGCGTGATATGCCAACGGTCCCAGAAGTCGCGCAGATTAAACGCGCGCAGCGGCATGGCGAAGTTTTGTGGCAGCTGAAAGCCGAGCAGCATGGCCATGCCCACCACTAAATCGGTGTAGCCGGAAAAATCCATAAACAGCTGAACGGTATAGCCATACATCGCAGTGAGCACCGTGATGGCATCGTATTGCAGCGGGTTTTCAAACACCGGATCCACCCAGTTGCCTCCCAGTGCCCCGGCCAGCCACCACTTTTTGCAGATACCCAGCACAATCAGGCCGATAGCCAATGCCGGGCGGATGATAACGCGCGGCTGTTCGCTGCGGATTTGCGCCGCCATGCCGCCGTCTGTGCCGTAGATGCTTTTTAATTGGCCGGCACGGGCAATCGGACCGGAAGTAATGGTGGGGAAAAAGCTGAAATACAGCAAAAGCTCGCGCCATTTGAGCCGCACATCTTCATTGCGGTAGAGCGACACCAAATAAGCCACGCCTTGAAAGGTGTAGTAGGAAATACCCAGCGGCATCAAAATGCCCAGCGCCGCATATTGCCCGCCGCGCTGCAACAGCGGCAGGAAGAAATCCACATATTTGAAAAACGACAAATTCAACACTGCCAGCAGCACGCCTGCCGCGAGCCATCTGCGCCGAGCCGCCTGCGCTTTGCCTTGCGACAAACCGGCTGCAATCAGCGTAATCCCCAACGAAAACACCAACACCGCCACAGCGAAGCCCCAGTGCAAATGCCACAGCCAACCCAAACCGGCAAACAGCAACAGCCAATTCTGCCAGCGCGGATGCTTGGCCAACAGCCAATAAATAGGGAAGAAGCACAGGAAAAAGGCAGCAAATTCGATAGACAGCAGCGGCATAAAATCAGCGCAAGGAAAGAAAGGGTTAATTCGTCGGCGAAAGTGCCAGATTATACTGTTTCCCGCTGTCGGGATAAAGCGTTTTACATATCTTGCTCCATGCAAACCAGGTTTCAGGTAAACCCTTTTTTCAGGTAGCCTCAAGCTGGTAAGAGGCTACCTGAAAACATCGGCTTCAACGAAGTAAAAATCCATTTGCCTCGCCGCCCTACCCCTTTAGCAGCCGATTCGGTATCATAGCGCCTTTTTACCTCGGCTCTCGGCTCTATCCAAGTAATAGCAGCCCGCTAGAAAACTCATGAATAAGAACACCTTTATTATCGGCTTTATGCTGTTCGCCATCTTTTTTGGTGCCGGCAACCTGATTTTCCCGCCCACCCTCGGCCTCAATAGCGGCCCCGAATTTTGGAGCACCCTCCTCGGCTTTGTAATCACCGGCGTCGGCTTGCCGCTGTTGGGCATCGTGGTAAGCGCCTTCTACCACAACGGCTACAAAACCGCCCTCACCCGCATCCACCCTTGGTTTGCCGTCATTTTCCTGATGGCGATTTATCTCACCATCGGCCCTTTCTTCGCCATCCCGCGCACCGGCGCCACCTCCTACGAAATGGCCGTGTTGCCCTTTATCGGTGAAGCCGGCCGCACCTCGCTTCTCGCCTTCACCGTGGTTTACTACGCCGTCACCCTGTGGCTGAGCCTGAACCCCTCCAAAATGGTCGAGCGCATCGGCGCCATCCTCACTCCTGCCCTGCTCATCGCCATCCTTGCCCTGATCGGCAAATCCGTGTGGTGGCTCTACGGCAATCCGCCCACCATGCCGGCTGCCAACTTTGGCGACCAATCCGCCTTCTTGGCCGGTTTTATCGGTGGCTACCAAACCATGGACGTGCTTGCCTCCGTGGCCTTTTCCGTAATTGTGATCAACGCCATTAAGGCCAAAATGCCGGCGGATCAGCGCGATAACCAAGTGGTGATGAAGCAAACTTTTGTGGCCGGCATCATCGCCGCCGTATCGCTGGCTATTATTTATGTCGGCCTGGCCTGGGTGAGCAACCGTCTGCCCGTGTCGCCCGACACCCTGGCCGACCTGTCTGCCAAACAGCAAGACATCGGCTCCTTCCTGCTCAATACCGCCGCCTACCAAACCTTCGGCAGCTTCGGCCGTATCCTGTTCGGCATCATCGTTACCCTCGCCTGCCTCACCACCTCGGTCGGCTTGGTGACCGCCGTGGGCGAATTCTTCTACGGCCTGTTCCCGCGCATCCGCTACAGCAGCTACGTCATCGCCGTAACCCTCGTGAGCTTCATCCTGGCCAACCAAGGCTTGAGCGCCGTTATCGGCAAATCCGTGCCCGTATTGATGGTACTCTACCCGATTGCCATGACCATCCTGCTGCTGCTGATTATCGACAACTTCATCCGCCCGATGCCTCTGCTTGCCCACCGCCTCGCCACCGGCCTGGCTACTGCGGTTTCCATCCTCTCCGTGGCCGGTACAGGCTTTACCGAGCAACTGCCGTTGAAAGCCTATTCGCTGGAGTGGCTGCCCTTCGCCCTGGCCGGGATTATGCTCGGCAGCATCATCGGCAAAATGATTGGGGGCAAACCGGCTGATCAGAAGGCGGTTTAATCGGCCAGACTAGACTGCTTGATAGCGATAAGTAAGGCTACCTGAAACAAACGCGGCGCTGTTCCGCAATGTTTTCAGGTAGCCTTTTCTACATAGCCCCCACATTCTTATCAAATTAAAGGCTACCTGAAATTCAGGTAGCCTTTGTATTGTCAACCAACCAAACCAATCCGCAGCATCACAGATCAGCCAAGCGCTCCACGCTCGGCGCGTAGTAGTAGGCACTGCGCTTGGCGGTGGACATATGTTTCAGCAGCAGGTCGATTTTGCCGTCTTTTTCGCCGAACATGAATTTCAGCTGCTCATCGATATTGTGCAGGCTGGCGCTATAGGCGATGAATTGCAGGCCGTGCTCGCCGCTCACTTGGCCGAAAGGCAGGCTGCGGCGCACGATTTTCAGGCCGACGCCGTTTTCTTTGATGTTGGTGCGGCCCAGGTGCGAATCAGGCAGGCGGTCTTCGCGGTCAAACTCGATGTTGTCGGCCTTGCTGCGCCCGACGGCCTGCTCCTGCTCTTTCACGCTGATGCCGTCCCATTTTTTCAGGTCGTGCAGGTATTGTTGCAACACCACATAGCTGCCGCCCGCGCTTTTCCCTTCGGCAATGATGCCGACGGAAGCGATTTCTTCATCGCCGTGCGGGTTTTCCGTACCGTCCACAAAGCCGTCCAGCCCGCGCTCTTCCGGCATACGGAAGCCGTGGGTTTCGTTTTTTACTTCAAGCGATTCGCCGAAAACGGCCAGCACTTTTTCCGCCAGCAAATAGTTCAGGCCGGTGTGGGTGGATTGGATATGGATCATCAAATCGCACTGGGTGGCCGGGCACAGGCCGTTGCCCAGCGGCACGAAGGGGCGGATTTCTTCGCCTTCGCCGCTATGGTTCAGATCGTGCCAGAAGTCTGCACCGAAGGCGATGGTCATACCCAACTCGTGGCCGGGGAAACGGGTTTGGCAGTCGGCCAGCGCGGCGAGGGCTTCGCGGCAGGCGGTTTTGACTTTGGCCGCATCGCGCACGTCGGCCTCGATATAAATGGCGGCGGTGATGGTTTCCGGGATGATGGCGGTTTGCGGGGTGTTCATGTTGAGTTTCCTTTCTTGTTTCCCGATATGGTTTTGATAACGGATAGAGAGGCTACCTGAAAGGGCAAGCAGGAAATTTAGCTTCAGGTAGCTTATTGCCGTACCGACAGGAATACGGCTATGACTAAACCAAGCTCTGCCGCAACTGTGCCAAGGTGGCGGGGCGGGTTTCCAAGTTTTCCGGCGACACGGCGCGTACGTCGGCGCGGGCAGTGAATTGCGCCAATGCCTTTTGGTTGGCAGGGCTGAGGTGGGGCTGCAAATCAGGCAGGCGGTATTGCATAAACACCCAAGCCATACCCAGCGCGAGGTGGGCGACATCGCCGCTCTCGGCATCCAGCTGCGGGGCGGCGGCCAGGCCTCGGATGCAGGCGGCGCGGGCGCGTTCGGTGAGCGGGTGGTCGGGGGTGTTTTCGGCTTTGAATTTTTGCAAGCCGAAGAGTTTCACCAGCTGGTCGAGCAGGGAGAAGGCAAAGGCGGCGGTGGCGGTTTGTTCGGCAGTGTGCAGGGGGTGGCCGAGCAGGAAGTCCAAGATAAACGGGCTGTTGCCGATGACGGTGCCGCTATCGGTTTGCAGCACGGGCACTTGGGAGAAGGGGTTGAGGGCTTGGAGCTCGGCGGGGGTTTCCCATGGATTAGTATAGGCAATCTCAAAATCAAGATCATGCCGCGGCATGGCAGCAAGCAGGATAAGGCGGCCGTAGGGGGAAGTGTGGCTGGTGTAGAGTTTCATGGGTTTCTCTTGTGTGGATTATAGGTAATTTTAACTTCGTTGATACTGCACTTTCAGGTAGCCTGTTCGGTGTTGGGGCTACCTGAAAATGCTGCTTTACCGAAATTGCAATGGATGATGCCGTTAAACCGGCTTTCAGGTAGCCTTAGCCGGCAGCAGCAATGGCAGCCTGCTGGTGTTGCAGCAGTTCGGCGATGCCTTTTTGGCCGAGCGTGAGCAGTTGGGTGAGTGCGGCGGGGCTGAAGGCGGCGCCTTCGGCAGTGCCTTGAATTTCGATGATGTTGCCGGAGGCGGTCATTACGAGGTTGATGTCGCTGTCGCAACCAGAGTCTTCGGGGTAGTCCAAATCAAGCAGGGGCACGCCGCCAACGATACCGAGCGACACGGCGGCCACGGCTTCGCGGATCGGGTTGTGCGCGAGTTTGCCTGCGGCCAAGAGCTTACCGATGGCCAGATGCAGGGCGACGTATGCGCCGGTGATGCTGGCGGTACGGGTGCCGCCGTCGGCTTGGATCACGTCGCAGTCGATCAGGATTTGGCGTTCGCCCAGCCGGCTTAAATCCACAGCAGCACGTAAGGAACGGCCGATCAGGCGTTGGATTTCCTGGGTACGGCCGGATTGCTTGCCTTGGGCGGCTTCGCGACGCATGCGGCTGGCGGTGGAGGCGGGAAGCATGCCGTATTCGGCGGTTACCCAGCCTTGATTTTTGCCGCGCAGAAAGGGTGGGACGGATTCGTCGATGCTGGCGGTGCAGATCACTTTGGTGTTGCCGCAGGTAATCAGGACAGAGCCGTCGGCATGGGGCAGGAAGTGGGGGGTGATGCTGATGGGGCGCAGTTGGTCGGCAGCACGACCGGTGCGGATGGAGGCTGGGGACATGGTGTTCTCGCTATGTAGATGGGGATTAGGCCTTGGCTTGGCAGAAACTTCGCTACGCTCCAACTTTGTTACAGCTTGCGTTTTCAGGTAGCCTCAGCTCAGCCGGGGATTATTATACCGCCGGATGGCTGGCATTGCTTGGGAATACGGGCGCGGATGGCTGGAATAGCTTTGATTTCAGCTATATAATCTAGCTATCCCAGCCCAAAAGTCTACCTGAAACCACCGCCGGCCCGCGCACCATGTCTGATTTAATCGTTTTCAACAAACCCTATGGGGTTATCTGCCAATTCAGCCCGCACGAAAAACACCGCTCGCTGAAAGAGTTTATCGGGCTGCCCGATGTTTATCCCGCCGGGCGGCTGGACACCGACAGCGAAGGCCTGCTGCTGCTCACGGCCGATGGCCGCCTGCAAGCCAAAATTGCCGACCCGCGCCACAAAACGGTGAAAACCTATTGGGCGCAGCTCGAAGGCAGCCCGGACGAAGCAAAACTGGATTTGTTGCAGCGTGGTGTGGATTTGGGCGATTTCGTTACCCGCCCGGCGCAGATCAGGCTACCTGAAAAATCGGAAACCGACTGCCTGTGGCCGCGTGTGCCACCGATTCGGATGCGCAAGAGTGTGCCGGATTTTTGGTTGGAAATCCGCATCAGCGAAGGCAAAAACCGCCAAGTACGCCGTATGACGGCCAAGGCGGGCTACCCCTGCCTGCGGCTGGTGCGCGTGGGCATCGGTCGGTTGGATTTGTGGCAGCTGGATCTGGCACCGGGTCAATGGCGGCCTGCACCGTGTTTGCCCTAGCTCAATATTCGGCGTAATGGCTGCACTCTCGGTATGCCGTTTGCTTGGCATTTGTCTAATTGAATAACATGAGGTTTGATATGGCAGATTTATCCCAGCAGTTGGCGCAGTGGCAGCATACTGCCCGTTTCCGTTTCCCCCTTTTAATCAAACCACGCGCGGAAGACAGCCATAAAGGCACGTTCGGCACGGTGGCTGTGGTGGGCAGCGCGGCCGGCATGGCCGGCGCCGGTGTGCTGGCGGCCAGTGCGGCCTTGAAAGGCGGGGCGGGCAAAGTATGGCTCGGTTTTGCGCAAAACAGCCTGCCGATACCGTATCTGCCTAATTATCCGGAAATCATGATCACCACCGCCGCGCAGCTGGTGCAGCGGCGCGACATCAGCGTTTACGCTATTGGCTGCGGCTTGGGCATGAGCGATGCCTCGCGTCAGCTGTTGGAGCAGACCACGGCAGCGGCCATCCATACTGATGCACCGCTGCTGCTGGATGCCGATGCGCTGAACCTGCTGGCGGTAGAAACAATGTTTTTGCCCAATAATGTGGTGCTTACACCTCATCCGCTGGAAGCGGCACGCCTGCTGGGTATTACAGTGGAAGAGGTGCAGGGTAACCGCTATTTGGCGGCCTCCAATATTGCCGAGCGCTACGGCAGCTATGTGGTGCTCAAAGGTGCGAAAACCTTGGTGTGTACGCCAGACGGGCGGATTGTGTACGAAAACGACAGCGGCAACCCCGGCTTGGCCACCGCCGGCAGTGGCGACGTATTGAGCGGTCTGATGGCTGCCCTGCTGGCACAACATCTGCCCATGCAAGATGCGGCCTGCGCGGCAGTGTGGATGCACGGCACGGCGGCAGAGCTGCTGGCCGCCCGCGGCATCGGCCCCATCGGCCTGACTGCGGGTGAAATTGCCGATGCGGTGCGTGAGCTGCGCAATCTGGCAGCGGGTTAGGCTGGATGGACGGCTTGCTCCAAGCATAATTGCAACAATAGAAAGGCTTCAGGTAGCCTTTCTATTGTTTCTATACAAGGCATCAGTTTGCTTCTGCTCTATTGACGCAAGAAGCTGGAACGAATGCAACTTAACAAACCAAGATTTCCTAACATTATTAAAACATCCAAGCCGCCCTTTCCCGTTATCACTCTGCCAAAGCCAAGTAGAAATAGCAAAAGGCTACCTGAACCTTTCAGGTAGCCTTTTCAAGCGGCAAAATCAATCAGTTTTCATCCCGATCCAATTTCTGCGAGCCATGCTGTATCGGGTATTTTCGTTGCAGCACTTGCAGATATTGGCGGTAGAACGCTTCGGTATTGCGTCCGGCAACTTGTTGGCGCAGCTCCGGCAACTGCTGTTTGCTGTTTTCCGGCAGGCTGATGGCGCGTACTTCCACCAAGGCGGCATTACCGTTGGGCAGGGTAATCACTGCGTAGCCGGGTTTGCCGTTTTGCGGATGGGCTTTCACGATGGCGGCAAAGTTTTGCAGGCCAACGGCTTGTTGCAGCTGGGTGGCACTGGCTTTTTCCGGATTGCTCCATTGCAGGTTATCCACTGCCTTACCGGCTTGCAGATTGCTCAAGGCTTGAGCAGCGGCAGCTTGTGCCAGCTTGGCACTCTCCACAGCCACATAATCTTTGCGCACCGCTTCCTTGGCTTCTTCAAAGCTTTGATTGCGGGCTTTGCTCACATCGGTGGCACGCAACACGCGCAATACGCCGTTGCCCATATCCAATACTTCAGAATTGTGGCGGCGCTCGATCACCTCGGCGCTGAACATGGCTTCCTGCACGGCTTGCGGCAGCTTGGCGGCGGCAGCTTCGGGCTGGCTGAGCCATTCTTCATGTTTTTGCAGCGGCAGCTTCATTTCCTGTGCCACTTTTTGCAGGCTGTCCGGGTGGTCGAAGGCCAGTTGTGCCAACTGTTCACGTGCATTACCTAAGGCTTGGGCGGCTTTACGCTGGCGCACGCTCTCTTCCAGCTGGGCTTTCACGCTCTCAAACGGCGGCTTGGCTTCGCTGGCGGCGGTGGGCAGGTTGCGGTAGGCCTCTTGCAACTCCTGCGCACTCACAGTTTGCTGTTTGGCCAGCTCTTCTACGTTCAAATCAACAAACTCAAGCTTCACTGCCAAAGGCAAGGCATATTTGGCTTTGTTGGCTTCAAAATAGCTGCGCAAGGCGGCATCAGTGGGCTGTACTTTGCTGGCAAAATCGGCCGCATTGAAGGGCGCAGTACGCAACTCACGCTCGCTGCCGGTAAGGGCAAGGATTTGGTTAGCTTGGCTGTCGCTAACGATATTGCCGTTGCTCAACAGGCTGATAAGGGTTTGGCGGCGATACTGGCTGCGCATTTCCTCAATCAGCCGCTCTTCGGTAATCCCTCTTTGGCGCAGATAGGCTTGAAACTGCTCGGGGCTGAATTGGCCGTTGACTTGGAATGAAGGATCGCGCGTAATCACACCCTTGATTTGTTCAATAGAAAGCTCGCCAACGCCCAGCTCTGCCGCACCCTGATCGAAATAGGCTTGCTGCACCAGCGATTGGTAAACGTCGTCTTTGCTGATGGGTTGGTCGCTATGCCGCGGCGCTTCCCTCAGCAGTTCCTGCACTTGCTCGGCAGTGATGTGGGTATTGCCGATTTTGCTGATATAGCTGCTGTGCATACCCGAAGTAAGGGTTTGGGCACCGAATCCCACAAAGGTAACAGTAATCAGCCCAAGGAGCACTTGAGACAGGCGGCGGTGTTTTTCGACGATGGCAAACATAAAAATAAAAAGGAAGCGTGGTGAAAATTAAATGCGGTATTGTAACGGTTCTGCGGGTGGCGGGCTATAGCGAATTAACTTAACTTTCTCGATAGCCTTGGCTGACTTTACTACACTGTGAATATCGTCCGCGGTTCGCTGCCTTGTATCGAAAGTAAATTTAATCCGCGATATAACTCCAAACAGTTTATTTAATGCCAGAATCCTCCGCTGCACTACCAAGCATAAGAGGCTACCTGAAAATATAGGCAAGAAAAAAGACAGGCAGAAAGCCTGTCTTTTTTCATTTATGCAAGAAGGTGCGGTTTACAGCGCATCTTTCAACGCTTTACCTGCACGGAATTTCGGAGATTTGGCAGCCGGAATAATCAGTTCTTTACCGGTTTGCGGGTTGCGGCCTTTGCGTTCGGCGCGTTCGCCCACGTAGAAAGTGCCGAAGCCAACCAGAGTTACGGTGTCGCCTTTTTTCAGAGCGGTGGTAACAGCCTTGGTAAAACCATCCAGTGCCTTGCCGGCAGCAGCCTTGGAAATGTCAGCTTCCTTAGCAATCGCTTCAATCAATTCAGACTTGTTCACGTTAAGTCCCTTTCTAGTTGAGGAGTAATGAAGAATCGGCCGATTGTGGTCGGCACCAATGCGTTTGTCTGCAACAGGCTGCTTTATAGCAAGTTCAAAATCATCGGTCAAGCAAATAAACGGCTGGAAAGCGGCTATTTTCAGCCAAAGCGGCAGGTTTGCGCCTTTCACACAACACAGCCTGCCGCTTTTCGCCTTAATGCTTGGTGGCGCGGCCGCCGGATTTTGCTGGGGTTTTCGGCTTGGTCGCGGGCACGTCCTGCCAAGGTTGCGGCTGATATTCCAGGCCGAAGGAAAGCACTTCGTCAATCCAGCGCACCGGGTGGATTTCTAGCCCTTCTTTCACGTTTTGCGGAATTTCTTCCAAATCTTTCACGTTTTCCTGCGGAATCAGCACATGCTTGATGCCGCCGCGTAGGGCAGCCAGCAGTTTTTCCTTCAAACCGCCGATGGGCAACACTTCGCCACGCAGGGTGATTTCGCCGGTCATGGCCACGTCGGCACGCACGGGAATACCGGTGAGCGAAGACACAATGGCCAGCGTCATGCCGATACCGGCGCTGGGGCCGTCTTTAGGCGTAGCACCTTCCGGAACGTGCACATGGATATCGGTTTTCTCGTAGAAATCCGGTGCAATGCCCAATACTTCGGCACGCGAGCGTACCACGCTCCAAGCGGCAGAAATCGATTCCTGCATCACATCACCCAGCTTACCGGTGCGCAGGATATTGCCTTTGCCTTTGAGCGCGACGGCTTCGATGGTGAGCAGCTCGCCGCCGACTTCCGTCCACGCCAGGCCGGTAACCTGGCCGACACGGTTTTCGTTCTCGGCCACACCGTAATCGAAGCGGCGCACACCAAGGTATTCGTGCAGGTTGGTGGCATCCACCACCACGATTTGCGGCGCAGCAGCGCGTTTGGCACCGGCTTTTTTATCTTGCTCCAATACCTGCTTCATCACCACCTTACGGCAGATTTTGGCGATTTCGCGGTCGAGTGAGCGTACGCCGGCTTCACGGGTGTAGTAGCGGATGATGTCGCGTACTGCGCTTTCTTGAATATCGATTTCGCCTTTTTTCACCCCGTTGCGCTCAATCTGCTTGGGCACGAGATATTGCATGGCAATATTTACTTTTTCGTCTTCGGTGTAGCCGGAAAGTCGGATAATTTCCATGCGGTCGAGCAGCGCGGGCGGGATGTCCATGCTGTTGGAAGTAGCGAGGAACATCACATTGCTCAGGTCGAAATCCACTTCCACATAGTGATCGGCAAAGGAGTGGTTTTGCTCCGGATCAAGCACCTCCAACAGCGCACTGGCCGGATCGCCGCGGAAATCGTGGCCGAGTTTGTCGATTTCGTCCAGCAGGAACAGCGGATTATTCACGCCGGCTTTAATCATATTTTGGATGATTTTGCCCGGCATCGAGCCGATGTAGGTACGGCGGTGGCCGCGGATTTCGCTCTCGTCATGGATGCCGCCCAAAGCCATGCGCACATATTTACGGCCGGTGGCTTTGGCAATAGATTGGCCAAGCGAGGTTTTGCCCACGCCGGGCGGGCCCACCAGGCACAGAATCGGACCTTTGAGCTTGTTCATGCGTTTTTGCACCGCCAAGTATTCCAAAATGCGCTCTTTCACCTTTTCCAAGCCATAGTGGTCGGCATTAAGCACCAAGTCGGCCTGCACAATATCTTTGCTGACCTTGCTTTTCTTCTTCCACGGAATGTCTACCAGCGTTTCGATATAGTTGCGCACCACGGAAGACTCAGCCGACATCGGCGGCATCATGCGCAGCTTTTTCATTTCACCCAGCGCTTTTTCTTCCGCTTCCTTGCTCATGCCGGCTTCGCGCACCTGCTGTTCGAGTTGGTCGAGCTCTTCGCGTTCATCGCCCTCGCCCAACTCTTTCTGAATCGCTTTTACTTGCTCGTTCAGATAATAGTCGCGCTGGGATTTTTCCATCTGCCGCTTCACCCGGCCACGGATACGTTTTTCTACTTGCAAAATGTCCAGCTCAGCTTCCAGCTGGCCAAGCAGATGTTCCATGCGCTCGGCCACATCGGTGATTTCCAAAATCTCCTGCCGCTGCTCCAACTTGAGCTGCAAGTGGGCGGCAATGGTGTCCACCAGGCGGCTGTGGTCGGTGATGCCGTGAATGGTGCCGGCCACTTCGCCGGGGATTTTCTTGTTGAGCTTGATGAACTGGTCGAACTGCGCCAAAAGCGTGCGGCGCAGGGCTTCGTAGTCGCGGCCGTCGGTGTTTTCTTCGGCAGCCAGCACTTCAATTTCGGCTTGGAAATAATCGCCGCTGTCGTTCACCGACAATGCGCGGGCGCGCTGCATGCCTTCCACCAGCACCTTCACCGTGCCGTCGGGCAATTTCAGCACTTGCAGGATGTTGGCCAGCGTGCCGATGGTGTGCAAATCGTCTGTGCCGGGGTCTTCGTTGGCCGGATTTTTCTGCGCCAAAAGGAACACCGGCCCGTCTTGCTCGATGGCGGCATCCAGCGCGGCAATGGATTTGGGGCGACCGACAAATAGCGGCAGCACCATATGCGGATACACCACCACGTCGCGCAGCGGCAACATCGGCAGGGTGCGGTTTTCAGCGGGATTATGCTGGGATTGGGTCATTATCTTCTCGGTTATTGTTTTCAGTTGGATAGGATGGCTAAAGCCTCATTGCCCGGCAAATTGGGGGCAGCCAAGCGCATTTCAAGCATTCGGCGGAGTTTAGTTTGTAAAAGGCTACCTGAAAACCGGCAGCGGTTTGAATTTTGTTGACACTATGCTTTCAGGTAGCCTTTTGCCTGATGCCGCCGAAACATGCCAAGCCAAAGTTGCCGCCGCCAGCTGCTTCTGTCTATACTGCCTCCCGTCTCCCATTCCCGCCCGCACCAGCCGGCAAACGCCATGACCACCTCCGCCCTCATCTGGCAAGGCATCCCATCCGAACAAGAGCTTGCCGCCGCCCTCTCCCGGCATCCCCGCGCGGCCTGCATTTTTCTCAGCGACGATTTTTCAGGTAGCCTCCATGAGCCCGATAAAGGCTACCTGAAAAGTTGTGCCGCCTCTGCTGCCAACTTTATCCCTGCCGATGCCAACCCGCTGCAACGCGATATTTATCTGCTGCCCGCCGCCGCGGCCGCCGGGTTGGCACAATACGGCTTCGGCGAACTGGTTTGGCAAAACAGCCCGCCTGTGCCGCAACAGCCAGGCTCGAGCAAACCCTGGCAAATCGCCCCGCCGTCTATCCCTGTGGAACGCGTGCTGATTATCGGCGGCGGCATCGCCGGCGCAGCCACCGCCCACGCCCTCGCCCGACGCGGCATCAGCAGCCTGATCCTCGAACAAAGCGACCAGCCCGCCCGCGCCGCCTCCGGCAACCGGCAAGGCCTGCTCTACGCCAAAATCTCCGCCCACCCCACCCTGCAAACCCGCCTCCTGCTCGGCAGCTACGGCTACAGCCGCCGCCTGCTCGAACACCTTCTGCCCAATAGCCCGGATTGGCAAGCCTGCGGCGTGCTGCATCTCAACCACAACCCAAGCGAAACCCGGCGCAACCGCGAGCTGGGCGAACAACGCACCAACCGCCATCTTTATTACGCCGTCAGCCCGGCCGAAGCCGAATCGCTTTCCGGTATTCCGCTGAACGGGCAAAGCGGCCTGTTCTGGCCGCAGGGCGCGTGGCTCAACCCACCATCTTTCGCCGCCGCCCTGCTCAAATCACCCCGCATCCGCGTGCTCACGCAGCATCGACTCATCAATCTGCAACGCCACGGCAGCGAATGGCGGCTTGCCGTGCAAACGCTGCAAGGCATGCAGACTTTTTCAGGTAGCCACATCGTGTTCTGCTGCGGCGCCGAGCAATTGGCCGATATCCTGCCCGAAGCCCTGCCGCTGCAATTCATCCGCGGCCAAACCAGCCTGGCCGATGCCTCGCCCCTCAGCCGCCGGCTGCGCTGCGCCCTGAGTGCCGACGCCTATATTTCGCCGGAATATCGCCATCAGCACTGTTTCGGCGCCAGCTTCGTGCCCAACGAGCAAAGCAGCGAGTTGCGTGCCGCAGAAGACGACGGCAACCACGCCAAACTGGCGCAACTCTCGCCCGAACTTGCTGCCGCCCTGCCTGCCTACCAGCCCGGCCATGCCGCCGTGCGCGCCGACTGCTACGACCATCTGCCCGCCGTGGGCGCACTGGGCGACTGGGCGGCGATGCGTGTGCAATACGCCAAACTCGCCCACGATAAAAACTACCGTCTGCCCGACCTGCCCTGCCCCCACCTGCCCGGCCTGTTTGTGAACAGCGGGCACGGCAGCCGCGGCCTCGCCACCGCCCCGCTGTGCGGCGAACTGGTAGCTGCTCAGCTATTGGGGCAGCCGCTGCCCGCCGAACCAGAAGTGGCCGCCGCCCTCGCCCCCAACCGCCTGCTGATTCGCCGCATTATTCATCGGCAAACTTAAAGGCTGCAGGCTACCTGAAAAGCCATAGCAGGTGGATTGTGTTTCCGCTGCACCAGTTTGATTTGCCTAAGCTCAAGGCTACGTGCAATGCCTGACAGCTTTGCGAAAAGCATTTGATTGAAAGAATAAAGCAATGTGGTATCAAGCATTTAAATTTTACGACCAACACCCTCCTGCCACGCCGGACGACATTACCGCATTCCGCACCCCTTTGCCCGAAGCCGAACGCGCCAACGCATTAAACTATCTCGAACCTTACTCAGTACAGCTCAGTGCCACCAGATATTGCCTGCCAGCCCACTTTTATATCCCCGACGAACTAATGCAGCTTTGGCAATATTCCGTGCACGGCGGCATCACGGGCAATGGGCAAGATTTTGGCTACTTCTCACCGGTGGAAACCGTGTCCTATTATTTCGGCTACCAATTCTGGTATTACGCGCCTAATTTGCTGCCGATTGCATTCGATGGCGGCGGCGTGTTCTATTGTTACGATTTCGGGCAGCCCGGCCCTTTAATTGTGATGAAAGACTCAGGCTCGGATGACCTGGGCGTTCCGGTTGGCAGCAGCCTTGCCACCGTGCTGGCTCAAGAATTGGATTACTGAATAGCAATCCAATCCAAAAGGCTACCTGAAACCTCAAACCAACCAAACCCACACGAAAACACATCATGCCCAACCGCACCCTCCTCCTTGACCACCCGCAGCCGCTGCTCGACCAGCTGCATGCGCGTTCCAGCAGCAGCGAAATGCACGGCAGCAACAGCGTGCAGCTCTTGCAAGACAGCCGCGAAAACTTTCCCGCCTGGCTGGAGGCGGTGGCTGCTGCCGAGCATTATGTGCTGATTGAAATGTATATTTTCGCCGCCAACGATTTCGGCGTGCGGCTGCGCGATTTGCTGGTGGAAAAATGCCGCCAGGGCGTGAACGTAGTGCTGGTGTACGATTGGATCGGCAGCCTGTGGCCGTCGGTGTGCCGCTTTTTTGAGCCGCTCAAGCAGGCCGGTGCGCAAGTGGTGGCCTACAACCCGCCCGGTTTTGCCAGCGGTATCGGCCTGCTCTCGCGCAACCACCGCAAATCCTTCGTGATAGACGGCCATACCGCCTTCGTGAGCGGATTGTGTGTGTCTTCCGCCTGGGAAGGCAATCCGGCCACAGGCGTGGCACCGTGGCGCGATACCGGGCTGAAACTGCAGGGGCCGGTGGTGGCCGAAGTGGTGCAGGCTTTATCCGACACGCTGCGCTCGCAAGGCGAAAGGCTACCTGAAAACATCACCCCTTATGACGGCACGGCTGCCGGCACGGTGCGCGCCGGCGTGGTGGCCACCACGCCCAGCAACAACAATATGATGCGGCTGGATTTGAACGCGCTGGCGCTAGCGCGGCGCAACCTGTGGCTCACCGACGCCTATTTCATGCCCACCCGCCTCTACACCCAGGCCCTTATCAATGCTGCCAACGATGGCGTGGACGTGCGCATCCTCGTGCCGCGCACTTCCGATATCCGCTGGATAGGCCGCGTGTCGCGCATCCGCTACCGCAGCCTGTTGGAGGCCGGTGTGCGTGTGTTTGAATGGGACGGGCCGATGATTCACGCCAAAAGTGCCATTGCCGACGGCCAATGGGCACGCGTGGGCTCAACCAATCTCAATTTCTCCAGCTGGTATCTCAACCGCGAATTAGACGTGGTCATCGAAGATGCGGTGGTGGTACACCAGCTGGAGCAGATGTTTCTGCAAGACCTCGCCAATGCCACCGAAATCGTGCTCAACAGCAGCGAACGCCGTGCCGCCCTACGCCGACGCTACCAAATGCTCTCCAAGCGGCACAGCCGCCAGCGCGCCCAAGCTGCCGCCCGCCAGCTGCTGCAGCTTTCCAGCATGTTTCGCGGCAACTTCTACGGCACGCGCACGGTGGATGAAAACGAAGCCAAATCCTATCTGAGCCTAGGCATTAGTATGCTGGCTCTGGCGCTGTTGCTGTGGTTTGCGCCCTATCTGCTGGTGGTGCCGCTGATATTTTTGCTGCTGGCCGGCGGGCTTTCCACCACCGTTCACGCCGTGCGCCAACTGTGGCGCTTTCGCCGCCGCAAACATTCGGGCAAAACGGATCAATCCGGCTAAAGGCCAAGGCTACCTGAAACTGGGTAGGAACATTGATTGCCTGTATGCTGTTTAAGTTTTCAGGTAGCCTCTGCTGCTACCAAGGCTATCTGAAAAGCTAAGGCTAGCTGAAAAGTGTCTCGACCCAGCCCAAACAGGTTATCCAACTTTCAGGTAGCCTATGCAGCATGATTTAACACCCGATAACAAAACGTATGCCAAAAACAACGGCACTTACCCGCCAGCCCAATCGGTTTTCTCCCATTTAAATTGTCAAAGGGGCTATTGCCTATAGCAATGATTGCTGGCATAGCAAGGCAAAATACGCATAAAATAATCCCGTATGCGATATAGGCTTATTGTTTCTGCTGATTTTTCTGTGGTGATATAAAAACTACTATAAAATAATTGATAGTAATTTCTATTTAGGCTAGTATGTAAATAGGCAACTGCTTCGCTTTGCCACCCATTCAACCAAATCAAATTAGGAGAAAACAATGCGCCGATTATTATCCGCATTCTGCCTGCTGGCCGCTCTAGGCTTGGCCGCGCCGGCTTATGCCAAATTCAAAGTAGTCACCACCTTCACCGTGATCCAGGATATTGCCCAAAACGTGGCGGGGGATGCCGCGGTGGTGGAATCGATTACCAAGCCGGGTGCAGAAATCCACGATTACCAGCCCACGCCGCAAGACATTGCCAAAGCGCAATCTGCCGATTTGGTGCTGTGGAACGGGCTGAACCTGGAACGCTGGTTTGAACGTTTCTTCCAAAACGTACGCAACAAACCGGCAGTGGTGGTTACGCAAGGCATTACCCCGATGTCGATTCATGAAGGCCCCTATCGCGGCCAGCCCAATCCGCACGCTTGGATGTCTACCCGCAATGCCTTAATCTATGTGGAAAACATCAAAAACGCGCTGATTAAATACGACCCGCAAAACGCCGCCATCTACACCCGTAATGCTGCCGCCTATGCCCAGCGCATCCGTAACCTAGACCGCCCCTTGCGCGAAAAACTGGCACGGGTGCCGCAAAACCAGCGTTTCTTGGTGACCAGCGAAGGCGCGTTCAGCTATCTGGCACGCGACTACGGCTTTAAAGAAGTGTATCTGTGGCCGATTAACGCCGAGCAGCAAGGCACGCCGCAACAGGTGCGCCGCGTGATCAACACCGTGCGGCAAAACCATATTCCGGTGGTGTTCAGCGAGAGCACTGTATCGCCGCGCCCGATGCGGCAGGTATCGCGTGAAACCGGTGCCAAATACGGCGGCGTATTGTATGTGGATTCGCTTTCCGCCAAAAACGGCCCGGTGCCCACTTATCTCGACCTGCTCAACACCACGGTTTCCACCATTGTTAGAGGATTTGGAAAATAATGTCTGAACAAGCCGCCTCCATCAGCGTTGAATCGGTAACGGTTCGTTACAGCAACGGCCACACGGCCATCCGCGACGTGAGCTTCACGCTGCAAGGCGGCACCACCTGCGCGCTGGTGGGCGTAAACGGCAGCGGCAAATCTACCCTGTTTAAAAGCCTGATGGGGCAGATTAAGCCGAAGTCGGGCAGCATCCGCCTGTGCGGCCTGCCCGTGCCGCAGGCGCTCAAGCGCAACTTGGTGGCCTATGTGCCGCAAAGCGAGGAAGTGGATTGGCAGTTTCCCGTATCGGTGTACGACGTGGTGATGCAGGGGCGCTACGGCTACCTGAATTTCCTGCGCCTGCCCAAAGCCGAAGACAAACGCAAAGTGCAGGAAGCCATGGAACGGGTGGGCATTGCCCATTTGGCGCAGCGGCAAATCGGCGAACTCTCGGGCGGGCAGAAAAAACGCGTATTCCTGGCGCGCGCACTGGCGCAGCAGAGCAAGATTATCTTGCTGGATGAGCCGTTTACCGGCGTTGATGTGAAAACCGAAGATGCGATTGTGGATTTGCTCGGCCAACTGCGCGCACAGGGGCATCTGATTTTGGTATCAACTCATAACCTCGGCATGGTGCCCGACTTCTGCGACCAAGTGGTGATGATCAACCGTACTGTGCTGGCCGCCGGCCGCACCGAACACACTTTCAACCAACACAACCTCGAATTGGCCTTCGGCGGCGTGCTGCGCCATTTCCGCCTCTCCGGCAGCGATTTGCACGACGACGAAGACCGCCGCGTGCTCACCGTACTCACCGACGACGAACGCCCCGCCGTGTTCTACGGCCAAGCCAAAAACGATCCGCCCGCTGTACCCTGCTGCAGCGATGCCCAAGGCAGCTGTGCAGAACAGGAAAACGGCAGTGAAGGAGACAGCTCATGTTAGACATGCTGCTGGAGCCGTTTGTCTATGAATACATGGTGAAGGCCATCGTGCTGAGTGCGGCGGTGGGCGGCATGTGTGCATTTTTGTCGTCTTATTTAATGCTCAAAGGCTGGTCGCTGATTGGCGACGCGCTGTCGCACTCGGTGGTACCCGGCGTGGCGGTTACCTATGCGCTCGGCCTGCCCTATTCCGCCGGTGCGTTTGTATCCGGCATTTTGGCGGCACTGTCGATTTTATGGATACGCGCCATCACGCAGCTGAAAGAAGATGCGGTAATCGGCTTTATCTTCACCACCTTCTTTGCCATCGGCCTGTTTATCGTGTCGGTGAACCCGACTGCGGTCAACGTGCAGGAAATCGTGTTGGGCAATATTTTAGGCATTGCCGACGAAGATATTTTTCAGGTAGCCATCATCATCGGCGTGTGCCTGCTGTTTATGCTGCTCACTTGGAAAAACCTGCTCTTGGTGTTTTTTGACGAAACCCAGGCCGTGGCCGTCGGTCTCTCGCCGCTGCGCTATAAAATTTTGTTTTTCTGCCTGCTCAGCGCCTGCGTGGTGGCCGCGCTGCAAACCGTGGGCGCGATTTTGGTGATCGCCATGGTGGTTACCCCCGGCGCCACCGCCTATCTGCTCACCGACCGCTTCGGCAAGCTGGTGCTGATTGCCGTGGCGCTCGGTATCATTACCTGTGCTCTGGGCGCCTACATCAGCTTTTTCCTCGACGGCGCCACTGGCGGCGTGATTGTTAGCCTACAAAGCCTGCTGTTCCTGCTCGCCTTCGTGTTTGCGCCCAAATATGGCCTGTTGCGGCAAAAATTCGGTGCCGCACCGCAGGCGGCGGAAGAAACGGAGCCCGGCCATGTCTGAGCTGATCAACTGGTTTGCCGAGCCGCTCGCCTTCCCTTTCATGCAGAATGCCCTGCTCACCGCGCTGATTGTGTCCATTACCTGCGGGCTGCTTTCCTGCTATCTGGTGCTCAAAGGCTGGTCGCTGATGGGCGACGCAGTGTCGCACGCGGTGCTGCCCGGTATTGTGCTGGCCTTCGTGTTCGGCATTCCGCTGCAAATCGGCGCATTCGCCTCCGGCCTGCTCTGTTCCGTGGGCGTAGGCTACCTGAAAAACAACAGCCGCCTCAAAGAAGACACCGTGATGGGCATTGTGTTCTCCGGTATGTTTGCGCTCGGCCTCGTGTTATTTACCAAAGTGGAAACCGACCAACACCTCACCCACATCCTGTTCGGCAACGTGCTGGGCGTGAGCCGCGAAGAGCTGCTGCAAACCTTCGCCATCTGTGCTGCCGTGGCCTTAGCCGTGTTGCTCAAACGGCGTGACTTCATGCTCTACTGCTTCGACCCAGCCCAAGCCCGCATTGCCGGCCTCTCCCCGCAGCTCTTACACTACAGCCTACTCACCCTGCTCGCGCTGACCATCATCACCGCCATGCAGGTGGCCGGCGTGGTGCTGGTGGTGGCCATGCTCATTTCCCCCGGCATCACCGCCTTCCTTCTTACCAAGCGCTTTGAACGCATGATGATCATCGTGGTGGCGGCTTCCGTATTCACCAGCCTTACCGGCACCCTGCTCAGCTACCACCTCAACTCCGCCACCGGCCCCAGCATCGTAATTTTGCAGGCCATTCTTTTCCTGCTCGCCCTCATCTGGAACAAACTGCGGCAGGCGTTTGGCCAAGAAAAGGCGGCAGCGGCTAGCTGAAACCTGGCAGCAACAAGTTGCATATTCGCCCGCCATAATGAAAAGGCTACCTGAAACATTCAGGTAGCCTTTTCATTATGGCGCGCTCACACCTTCACCACCAAAGTTTGCAACATCAAATCCTGCGGCGTTTGATAATTGCCGCGCTTGCGGCACAACATAACCAAATACAGCAATTGCACCGCGCAATAAACAATACGGCCCAAACCCAGGCCGCTGAGCAGCCCGCACAGCGCAAGCAGCACCACAAAGAAAAACCCTTCGCGTGCCAGCACATATTTGGCGAAGCCCGGATTCGCGCCGGTGTCCGTAATCACACGGATACGCAAAATCTTTTGGCCAATGCTTTGTCCGCTGCGACTCATCATAAACACCTGCGCCACCCCCAGCAGCAACCCCGCCACCAGCCCTACCGGCAAAAGCAGCAGCAACCAAGGCATTTCGGCTTGCACATAGGATCTAGTGTACTCAATCCTTAATAAAAACATAACCAACAGCATAATAGGCAGAATGCGGTCGATAGCACCGGCCAGCAAGCGTTGCCACGGCTTAGCCAACTCCACCTCCTTCATCCGCTCCGCTGCCTGCGGCTCGGCTGCTGATTCAGGAGGGCGATAGGCTTGGCGGAAATTTTGCATGGTTTGTCCCCATATTAGGCCAGATAAATAAGGCTACCTGAAAACGGGAAAATGATTTCAGGTAGCCTTACGCATGAATAACGGGCGACTTAGTTTTTGATGACCAATGTCTTCGCCAGCAAATCCTGCAAAGTTTGGCGGTTGCGGTCTTCTAAAAACAGCATCACGACACAGGCGATACCAGCAACGATGGCTAGCAGGTTACCCAAGTCTTCGCTGAATACGCTAATCAGGGTGAAAATAAAGTTATAGCCAAATTCACGTACAAGCACATATTTAACGAAACCAGGATTGTCGCCATCCTCAGTAATCACGCGGATACCTACGATTTTTTTGCCGATACTTTGGCCATCGCGCACCATGATAACTAAGTTGTAAATCAGCAAGCCGATAGCTGCCACAAGGGCAATAGTAAATACAACCATCGCTGCCTTACCACCACTTCCGCCCATGAAGCCTACTAAAATGGCTGCCAAAATACCGATACCGGCAAAGGGGAGGCCGTCCATAATTCTGGCGCCCATCCGCTGCCACGGGCTGGCCAGCTCTACTTCCATTTCATTGTCATCGAATAAATCGTTTTCCAATGCGGTGGAGGCATAGGCTTGGCGGAAATTTTCGTTTGGGTTTTCGCGGAAATCTTGCATGAGTGTATCTCCCTCGGGCGGCTGCAAACATTTGTGCCTACCCTGTTGTTAATATAGACGTTGTTGGAAAGTTGCAGATTTTAACAGTTTGGTGTGGTTTGTAAATATTTACTGCTTTTCAGGTAGCCTTTTGTTGCATCAGGCTACCTGAAATATATCGAAGACTCTGCACTGTGCAAAAAAGCGGCACAAGCCGCTTTGTTCATACCCTGCCGCGATTGGCTTCCGCCATCAAGGCGAGCAGCTCTTCGGTGGTGTTCCAGCCGATGCAGGCATCAGTGATACTTTGGCCGTAGGTTTCCGGCTTGTCTTGGCGGCCTTCCACCAAATGGCTTTCCACCATGATGCCCATGATGTTTTGTTCGCCGTTTTGCAGCTGCGCGGCCACATCACGCGCCACTTCCATTTGGCGGGTGTAGTCTTTGCGGCTGTTGGCGTGGCTGAAATCCACCATTAATCTAGGCGTTACACCGGCTTTGTCCAACTGTTCGGCAGCAGCTTTAACATGTTCCGCGCTGTAGTTCGGCTCTTTGCCGCCGCGCAGGATGGCGTGGCAGTCGGGATTGCCGGCGGTGTGGACAATGGCGGAATGGCCGGCTTTGGTTACGGAGAGAAAGTGGTGCGGGTGGGAGGCGGCTCCAATGGCATCGATGGCGATTTTGAGGTTGCCGTCGGTGCCGTTTTTGAAGCCGACCGGGCAGGAGAGGCCGCTGGCAAGCTCGCGGTGCACCTGGCTTTCGGTGGTGCGCGCGCCGATGGCGCCCCAGGAGATGAGGTCGGCGTAATACTGCGGGGTAATCATGTCGAGAAATTCGGTGGAAGCGGGCACGCCGAGGTTGTTTAAATCCAACAGCAGGCGGCGGGCTTGGCGCAGGCCGAAGTTGATATCGAAGGTGCCGTTGAGGTGGGGGTCGTTGATGAGCCCTTTCCAGCCCACGGTGGTGCGCGGTTTTTCAAAATAAACACGCATCACGATCAGCAGCTCTTTTTCGTATTTTTTGCGCAGGGGCAGCAGGCGCTGGGCGTATTCGAGGGCGGCTTTGGGGTCGTGGATGGAACAAGGGCCGATGATGGTGAGCAGGCGCTTGTCGCGGCCGTGCACCAAATCAGCAATTTGATGGCGGGTATTTTCTACCAAATCGGCAGCGGCTTCGCTGATGGGCAGTTCGTAGAGGTGGGCGATGGGGGGCAGCAGCTCGCTGATGCTGCGGATACGTACGTCGTCGGTGCGGCTGAAGGCTTGGGATTGGCTCATGGCTGTGTTTTGCTGTTCGTGAGAAAGGGGCTTATTGTGGACTGGGCGGCGGCGGCTGGCAAGGACTTAATGTTCAGGTAGCCTCAAATAGGCTTGTGAGGCTACCTGAAAATAGCTGGGCGCCTGATGCATGTCTGCAAGCTATCTGCGTCTCGCTAACCTTAAGGAGTTTTGCCCAACTTGTTATTTTGCAAGCTAAAAATCTGTTTCAGGTAGCCTATTGCTAGAGGCTACCTGAAAACATGAGCAGCACGCTGCTTGGCAACTTCAAGCTTTAAAAACCGTTTTCCATCATGATGTGGCCGGGGATACGGTTGCGATGCATGGCAAAGCCGAGCTTAAGCAGGGCTTGGAAGGTGTCTTTCACCATAGCCGGGTTGCCGCACAGCATGAAGCGGCTGCGTTCGGTGGTGAACGGCAAGCCGAAGGCCTGGCTGAGGCTGCCATTTTCCAACAGTTGCGGCAGGCGCTGATTGAGGCTGCCGGGCTGCTGCTCGCGGGTGAGTACGGAAACGAAGCGCAGTTTGTCGTGATACTCGCCAACCAGAGGGTGTTCGGCCAAGTCGCGGATGCGCTGGTTGAACACGGCTTCGTTGGCGTAGGAAACGGAATGCGCCAGGGCGAGATGGTCGAAGCGCTGCCAAATTTGCGGCTGCTGCAAGATGGAGAGAAAGGGGGCGATGCCGGAGCCGGTGCTGAGCATGATAAGGTCGCTGCCATCGGGGAAGCGTTCGGGCAACAGGAAGCCGGTGGCGGTTTTATCGAGCAGGATGGTATTGCCGGCTTCCATCTGTTCAAACCGGGCCGACATGGGGCCGCCTTCGATGAGCACGGCGAAGTATTCGAGGGTGTCGTCGTATTCGGCGGAAACCACGGAATAGGCGCGCCAGATAAAGCCGCTGCCTTCGGGAAAGCCGAGGCGGGAAAACTGGCCGGCGGCAAAACGGTATTCTTCGGGGCGGCTGATGGCAAAACTCATCAGCTTGGGTGTGTGGCGTTTTACCCAGAGTACGGTTTCTTCTGTGTATTTGGCGGCGGGAGAGGCACTCATGATTATCCTTGCTGTGTGGGCGGGAGGGTGATGCTGGCATCGGGGTACACCGGCGCATCATTTTGTTTTTCTATTTGCCAAACATCGGTTTGGGTGTGGCGGCCGCTGTCTAAATCGAGATAGAGCAGGCGGTATTGGCCGGCGCCAAGTTCGTAGAGGGTAAAGAACCCCTTCTCGGGCATGTAGAAAGTGCGGATGTTTTGCCAGCTGCCGTCTTGCTGCATTTGCAGCTCCACCATGCGGTCGGCGCCGTGATTGGCGATGCTGGCGATGGACATGCCGTTTTGCGCGGCCACGGGGTAGCCGGCGATATAGTCGGAAAAATACGGCCAGATTTTGCCGTTGGGGGCTTTGGCCGGGCGTTGGTAGGCGCTGCCTTGGGCGGCCAGCTGGCTTACGGCAGAAGGCGTATCTTTAGGCTCCGACGGAGTTTTATCCAGCCACCACCAAAGCTGCAACACCAGCAACCCGAGCAACAAGCCAGTGCCGAACACCAGCCAAAATGCTTTGTTGGCACGCAGCCGCTGCCACTGCGCTTTCAGCTTCTGCCCCCACGGCATCAGCTTGGCCTGCTGCCGTGCGGCGGCCTGCTGCAGCAAGGGATTGGTGGCTTTGGCTTGGCGCTGGGCGGCAATCCAGGCATCGTGCCGTTTGCGCTGGTCGGGGTCGGACAACACAGCATAGGCCTTGTTTACCATTTGCATGATGCGCAGGGCTTCGGGGTTGTCGGGATTAAAATCGGGATGATAGCGTTTCGACAGACGGCGGTAGGCCTCGCGTATCTCCTTATCCGAAGCGGTTTCGGACACGCGCAGATTGCGGTAGTGCGTGGGGATGGCGGGCATAAAGGCTACCTGAAAGCGTAAGCGGCAACGAAGTTAAATCTGTTGGGATGTTAAACGGGAATTTGGGTTGATGCGTTTTTCAGGTAGCCTGTATCACACCAAAGGCTACCTGAAAACGTTACTGCAAGAAGTTAAAGTACAACCGGATTATTTGTTCAGGTTGTTCACTTCCTGCTGGGCTTTGTTCACTTCTTCTTCCAGCTTGCCGATGCGTTCTAGATAGCGGGCGTAGTTGCGCTCGTTGCCGTAGCGCACTTTACGGCCTTCTTCCAGATTCTGCTGGGCTTGGCGCAGGCGTTCGTTGGCAGCTTGGCGCTGGCTTTCGCTAACGGCAGGTTGGGCAGCGGGGGCGGCAGGCTCAGGGGTAGCGGGGCTGCTGTAGCTCGGATAGCTGGGCGCGGTGCTCACGGGAGCGGGATAGGTGGTCATACGGCCGAGATTGACGGCGCGGCAGTTGGGGCCGGGGCTGGCGGTGTAGGTGCGGCGGCCTTGGCGGTCAGTGCATTCGTAGGTGGTGGCGCTGGCTACGGCGCAGAAGCCCAGCAGGCAGGCGGCGAAAATGGGGGATAATTTTTTCATGTTTATATCCTTATTTTGAAGTAAGACGTTCTAGCTGATAAAGGCTACCTGAAAAACCGCTTTCAGGTAGCCTCCAAAATCTATACTACTTCCAATAGCGCCACCACGGAATATCGTCCGGCTGCCATTCTTTCTGCAAATAGGGGCTTTGCGGGAAGTTTTGCGCCAGCACACGGCGGGTGTCGTTGCTCAGTTCCGGTTTTTCCAAACGGGCGTAGGCGGTCATCATAATCGCCAGCGCCTCTTCCACATAGCGCGTATTCTGATAACGGCTCACAATCCCCTGCGCACGGTTGGCGGCGGCCAAGTAAGCGCCGCGCTGCATATAGTAGCGGGCGATGGCCATTTCGTTGCCGCCCAGCGCATCCACCAGGCGCGTCATTTTTTCGCGCGCGTCGTTGGCGTATTTGCTATCGGGGAAGCGGGTGATGAGCTCGTTAAACACCTGATAGGCTTCGCGGTTTGCTTTCGGGTCGCGGTCGGACCAATCCTGCGAGGCCAGCTTGTTGAAGATGGATTTGTCTTGATTGAGCACAATCAAGCCCTTCAGATACAGCGCGTAATCGGTGTTCGGATGGTTGGGATACAGCTTCAAAAACTGCTCCACATGCGCCAAGGCCTGCGGCTGCTGTTCGTCTTTGTAATACACATAAGCCGTATCCAGCCGCGATTGCACCGCTTGGCGGGTGTTGGGGAAACGCGCCCGCAAAATTTCATATAAACGCACCGAACGGCTATAATTGCGGCTCTCCATTTCATCGTGCGCTTCGGCATACAGCTTATCTACCGACCAATCCTGCGTAATCTGGGCATCTTGGCTCACAGCGGTGGTTGAAGTGCTGGAGCAGGCCGACAGCATCACTGCCAGGCCGGTAACTAAAAGAATCTTTTTCATGCAGAACATTTCTTCCTATACCAACAATGACGCCGATTATAACGATGATTTCGACTTTTCGGCAGGGGCAGACGCGGAAAATTGTATAAATTTAACCGTGCCCACCGATTTGGCCGGCCAAAGGCTCGATGCCGCACTGGCCAAACTGCTGCCCGATTATTCCCGCAGCCGCCTGAGCACTTGGATTAAAGACGGCAACGTGTTGCTCAACGGCCAGGTTGCCCGCCCCAAAGAGCGGCTCATCGGCGGCGAAACCTTGGAAGTGCACATCCAGCACAGCCATGAAACCGCCGCCTTTACGCCCGAGCCCATGCCGCTGGATATTGTATTTGAAGACGACAGCGTGATTGTGTTGAACAAACCTGCCGGCCTCGTTGTCCACCCCGCCGCCGGTAACTGGAGCGGCACCCTGCTCAACGGCCTGCTGGCCCACTGCCCGGCATTGGCCGAAATCCCCCGCGCCGGCATCGTGCACCGCCTCGACAAAGACACCAGCGGCCTGATGGTGGTGGCCAAAACCCCGGCCACGCAAAACAGCCTGGTACAGCAGCTGCAAGAGCGCAGCGTGAAGCGCATCTACCGCGCCGTGGCCGACGGTATCGTGCCGTTCGACGGCAAAATCGATACCCTCATCGGCCGCGACCCGCACAACCGCCTCAAAATGGCCGTGGTCGGCTTCGGCGGCAAAAAAGCCGTTACCCACATCAAAGTGCTCGAACGCTACCAAAGCCACAGCTACATCGAATGCGCCCTCGAAACCGGCCGCACCCACCAAATCCGCGTGCACATGCGCGAAGCCAAACACCCGCTCGCCGCCGACCCTGTGTATGGCAACCCGCGCCATCCCTGCTCCGATGCCGTAAAAGAAGCCGTGCAACAGCTTGCCCGCCAAGCCTTACACGCCTACAGGCTCAGCTTCGTCCACCCCGAAAGCGGCAAAACCGTACAATTCGAAGCCCCGCTACCGGAAGACATCCACCACCTGCTCTCCG
>ERZ772764.310-NODE-310-length-36063-cov-7.840647_pt1 | contig 36063 bp, 35 predicted proteins | sample MGYA00512163_ERZ772764 | MGnify/ENA primary metagenome ERZ772764 (study PRJEB29015, sample SAMEA2737903) | human oral metagenome | biome: human oral; feature: human-associated habitat; material: dental | place: China | collected 2094 ... | reverse complement strand
TGAGGGTCTTCGCCACCATCGAGGAGATGGTCGGCGAGCTGCCCGACGACCTGGTCGCGGCGATCAGGAGCGCGGGGGACCGCCCCGCCGTCGAGGATCTCGACATCTGAGGCCGTCGTCCGCGGCGCTCGGACCGGTGCGGCGGGATCGGCGATGCCGGCGGAGGGGCCTGGCCCCGTCTGCGAAGATTCTGCTCCGAATGATTTAAGTGGAGGGATTGATGGACCAGTATTCGCCCCGTACGGCCTCCGACCAGGGCGGCTCCGAACTCGTCTACTCGCGCATGGACGCCTCCACCGCCCGGGAGATCGCGGACGAGTGGAAGTATCCGCCGCCCTATGATTTCTACGACATGACGGCGGATCCGGAGGATTACCAAGAATTCGTGACCCCGGCGCTGTGGCCCGACTTCCTCCTCCAGGTGAGGCGGGGCGGCCGGCTCTTCGGCTTCCTCTCCGGCGACCTCTTCGAAGAGGGGCGCGCGGTGGAGATCGGGCTGGGGATGCGCCCGGATCTCACCGGCCGGGGTCTGGGCCTCATGTTCATGCGGCGCAACCTGGACTGGATCCGGGAGGCGCACCCCGGCGCGGAGATTCGCCTGTCGGTCGCCTCGTTCAATCAGCGGGGGATCAAGGTCTATCGAAGGAGTGGATTCCGCGTGGTGCGCGGTTTCGTGCAGGTGACGAACGGCGGCGAGTACGACTTCGTTGAGATGAGGCGCAGTGCCTGACGGGCGGCCGGGCGCCGCGTTCATCATGCGAGAAGCGGCCGCCATCTGTGACGGCGGCCACTGAATGGTCGGGGTGGCGGGATTTGAACCCACGACCTCTTCGAGTCGGGTGAGGCCGTACGCCCAACAGCGGAAACTCAACGATCCCGCGGTGATCCCCCGCCCCGGGCAGACTTCCCGGCCCCTGTCGGTGTGACTACTTTGAGGCCGGGACTTCACGATTGTTCACCCGGCGCAACATCCAATGTGGTCGCAAGGTGGTCACGCCCCGCCGTCGATGAAGGCGTCGATCACCGCTCGCGCGTCCGGACCGCGGTGCTCGGGGGCGATGTAGTGCGCCAGGGTCACCGCCGGGTCCGTGTGCCCGAGCTGGTCGGCGGCCTCGCGCGTGCCCAGCTCGCGGGCCAGGAAGGTCGCCAGGGTGCGGCGCAGCGTGTGGGGCGTGACCTCGAAGCCCAGCTCGGCCTCGGCGCATACGGCGCGCAGCGACCGGCGCAGGTTTGCTGGCGACATGTGAGTGCCCCTCCGCGTGGTCAGCACCGGCCCGGACCTCCTGGGGCCGTGCTCGACGAGGGACACGACCACGAACCCGGGCATGAACAGGGTCCGCCGGCTGCGGTCCGTCTTCGGCGCCCGTTGCACGCCGCGGCTGCCGGCGGCTCCGTCCACGTAGGTCGCCTCGACCCTCAGCGTCCCGGCCTCCAAGTCGATCCGCTCCCAGTCCAGAGCGCAGGCCTCCCCCACGCGGATGCCCGTGCCGAGCATGAGGTCGACAGCGCAGGCGAGCGTCGTCGTCGGCCTCGGCCCGTGGCGGCGCTCCCGCCCCCAGGCTCGTACCGCCTCGCGGAGCGCTCCGACTTGATCGGATGTCAGGGCATCGGGCTCGTGCCGCTCCGGCGCCGCGGGCACGACCGTGTCCGACACGGGGTCCGTCGTGATCGCGCCATCGAGGCGGGCGTAGGAGAACGCCTGGTTCAAGATCGTGCGCACCGTGCGCCGCTGCCCGTGCGTGGTGTCGAGGATGAGCGACTGCACCGCCGCGGGCGTGACCTCGCCGATCAGCCACTCCCCCAGTGCCGGAGACACGATGACGGCCGCGATCTTGGCGTAGCCGTCCACGGTCTGCCGCCTGACCCGCCCCAGGGCGCGCACGTGCTCCAGCCACGCCTCCAGCAGCCGGTTCACGGTCGTGGACGGCCCCATGATGCCCGTGGACGGGCGCGCGCGTCCGGCCAGCGCCGCGGCCAGGGCCCGCCTCGCCGCGGCCTTCGTGGGGGCCTGGGCGCGCACCTGGCGGCGAACCCCGTCGCCGTCGCGGACGTAGACGCGGGCCTGCCACGCCCCGCCCCGCCGGGAGATCGTGACCTTGCCCCACGAGCCGACGGGAAGACGATGCTGGGGCATATTCAGTACTCTGCCACGACAGGCCACATCGACTCAGCCGAAGCGTTCGACGAGCGCGGCGCGCTGCCGTCCGCTCAGCCCTCGCACGTGCCGGGACTCCGCGATCCTGACGTCGTCCAGAACAGCTTGCGCCGTAGTCGTCCCAACGCGTGGCAGCGCCAGAAGAAGCTCACGGATCCTCATCCTCGCCAGGGCCTCATCGTGCTCAGCGGCCTCGAGGAATTCGGAGAGCCTCACCGTCCCGTCCTTAAGGGCTCGCCGCGCCCTGGCTCGTCGCACCCTGGCTTCGACCGCCTTCCCGGACGCCCGCCTCCTCTGCTCGGTCGTCAACTCAGGGATCGCCGGACTCATCATCGACACAGCCTCACGGCCTCTATGGTCTGCACCCGCCACCCCTTCAACCAGGCCTCGACGTCGCTCATCCGATAGCGGATGGTGCCTTCGAAGCGGAAGTACGCGGGGCCGCGGCAGGCCGCGCGCCAGTTGTCGAGCGTGCGCGAAGACACGCCCAGGATCACGGCCAGCTGTTTGGTGGTGAGCATCTCCTCCATGCCCACTCTCTGTGCGGAGCCGCATCAGCGTCGTCGGGCTGCGCCGGTCAGGGCCGCCAGAACCCCCAGCACCAAACCCAGGGACACAACCGGATGGCCGTACATCCACTGCACGACGGGATTGTCCTCCGACAACGAGACGCTCACCGCCTTCAGCCACTGCCATGACCTGCTCACCCAGTCGCAGGCCCCGCCGTCGGATGTGATCGGTCCAGCGGACAAACTGATCAAGAAACGCATCATGTCCCGGTAGTGCTCGGAGACGACCCGACGACTGGACCACATCGGCTACGAGCGCCGATGATGCGCTTCGACACCGCCAGCGCGCGGGCCGACGGAGAGACTTCACCGGGCGCGGACGGCGCCCTGCCCGGGATGACTGGGACGGTGGTCCGCGAGCGCCCTCGGCGCACCTGGGCATCGGTCGGGCCGCATCCGCCCAATGCGCGAGCCCGCGGCCATCGTCAACGAGATCCACGACCTGGACGGCCGGTGTCGGGTCGGCCAGGTCCTCATCTCCCTGATCGACGTCGAGCGGATCCTCACCGGCGAGACGATTGGCTCCGACCCCCCGGTCCGCGAACCGGGCCAGATCCTCGGCACCGTTTCCACCGACCCCGGCGGGTCGGGCGGAAGACGCCGGATCCGGGGCTGACGCATCGGCGGCAGCCCGATCGAACGCGCCATCCGCCCGACCGGACCGTTCCCCGCCGACGCGCTCACCGGCCACTCCGGGGATCACCGGTTCCAGCCCCAGCTCCGCTGCCAAACGCGCGCCCTCGTGCCGACCCGTGGCCACGGCCTCGCGCACCCGGCTCAGTGGGAACCCAGTAGCACGTGCGACCGCGGACACGGCCGGTTCCTCATCTACATAGGACGTGTCGAGCCATACCCGTACAATCGCCGCCGCACGATCGTCCACAGCGGCGACCCTGGCCACGACCTCCTCGATGAAGGCCCGACCCTCGAACGGCGCCAGCAGCCAACCGGCCTCAGAAGCGATCAGCGCCTCAGTCGCCTCATCACTTGTCAGAACATCCCGGGCCTCCGCGTCGTAGGCGTCGAGCTCAACCCTCGGGCGAGCGGCTTCAAGATCACCCGCGCTGTAGCGGCCGCGGTGCCCCGTACCCGCCGCATTCAACCGGTCGATCACAGCCTTCTCGTCGAGGCCGGTCGCGTTCATCTCGCCGCGGATCCTCCGGCCCCGCCGCAATACGGACTTCATCCCCGCCGCCGGAGCATTGCCCGCCTCCGAGTCGGCGAAGGAACGAACCCGATTCCGCAGCCGCATCACCAGATGGGCGTCGAAAGAGTACTCGCGGCGCGCGACTCCGCTCTGCTCCTCGACGATCATCTCAGCGACGACCTCCCACGCCAGGGACTCGACCTCCTGCTGCACATCCAGCGTGTCCGGCAGACTCCACCGCCTGCGCTCGCGGCGAGCGATCTCACGCACATCGTCCTTCCACCCAGCCAGCAGGTCATCAACCATTCCGTCGGCCAGGGCCCGTCTCAGCGCTGGAACCTTGACGGTGCTCACGCCCGCCTCCATGAGGCCGGCGCAGGAGTGAAGGGGAACCCGGGCCAAGTACCCGGACGAGGGTCGTAGGCGGCGGCAAACGCGGCTACACGCCTGCCGGCCGCTCTCGGATCGGTCAGGTACGCGATAGTCGGATCGCCCGATCCCCCGTGCAGGCTCCGCGTCTGGGACAGGACCCGGCGCACGGCCCGGGGGGTCATCCCCGGCCGGCACTCGAGCAGCCGTCTCAACCTGATCCCCGCCGCAGCAGGCGAGGAGCGTCCGAGCGCCACGACGTCGGCGACATCGAGGACCCCGTTGTCCACAGCGGCCATGAGTGCGGCCCGCTCCCGATTCACGCCCATGACGCGGCCCCCAGCAGCACGTCCTCCGCACTCGGCGAGGAGGCCAGCTGGTCGATGACGTCGCTCAGGTCATGACCGAGAGGAACCCGTCGGGCCCGACCTGCGCGCAGGGCCCGCCTGACCTGCCGGACCGTGACCTGTCGGACGTGCCCGGCATTGAACCGGGCGGCAATGCTCTCCTCGGTCAAGTGCGGATCCGCGGCCGCCAGACGGCGCAGACGAGGCCCCGTCCACACATCCCCCAGAGCCCGGCAGATCTCCTGATCCGCCTCGCGGGCGAGGGTCATGCGGATCCACCGCAGCGGATCAGTGCGCTCGAAGCAGGTCGGACGCACCAGCAGAGCGCACATGCGCTCGAAGGCCCCGCCATCGGCGACCATGAGCGCCGAGGAGATCGACTCCAGAGCTAGAGAGTCCAGAGCCGGCCACATCGCATCGGCCCCGCTGCCACGCGATGCCGCCATTTCCTTGTGCCGCGCCGCCGCCGCGCGCGCGACCTGCTCGCCCGCCCACACTTCGAGTTCGACGAACAGGGACCAGCGGCCCCGCCAACCGCCCGCACGGATCTCCCCCGCGGACCGACCCACGGGGCGGGCACGGACCCGCTCATCGATGCCCGGCCCGACGGCCCGACCCGTACGCTCCGCGGGCTGCTTGGAGACAGACGGCCCGTCCCACTGGACGCGCACCGGCATATCCAGGCGACCACCCGTGGAACGGTCGTGTCCCTTGCGACCGAATTCGTCCGACGCCCTGCGCCAGACGAACGGGGGGACGACCCACAGCACGACGTCGGCCGATTCGTCCGGCGCGTCGGCCGCGTGAACCATGTCCGCCAGATCGGGCACGTACCGGGCGAGCCACGGGTGCCTCATCACTCGGCTCCCAGTCCCAGCGCCTCCAGCACGGAGCGGGCCCCCAAACGCAGAAGCGGATGGATCACCTCGCCGCGTGCGGCGCGCAGGCGCACCGTCTCGTCGTAGGGCAGGACCGCCGTGCACGTTGCGGGCGCCAAGTGCCGGCTGGCGTCCTCCACCGTCGGCAGGCCCCGCGAGGGCATGTTGTTCAGCACGCCCAGTACGTGTTGCGTGCGCGCACGGGCCCAGACCGCGAACCTGCGCGCCCCGACCAGCCCCTCACGAGAAGCGTCCGACAGCACCAGAGCCGCCGCACCGCGCTCGATCGCCGACGTGACCAGATGAGCTCCCGGACTCGACGACCCCCACCAGGCGGGCGCGTCGACCACCACCAGATCGGCTCGCGGCACCAGATGCCCCAGCACCCGCTTGTAGATCTCCGGGGAGGATCCCGGCCCGGCGGCCTGATCCGAATCCGGGGCCAGGACCGACGCGAAGGGCACCCGCACACCGCCAGCACCGCGCAGAGCGTCGGATCCGATGACGATCTGCGCCTCACAGGCGCCCGCCGCCAGATCGGCGACGGTCGAGAGCCCGCTGACGCGCAGCAGATGAGCAAGCCCTCCCGGACCAGCGTTGGCGTCGACGACGACCGTGTCCCTGCCCCCGCGAGCCGCCACCTCCGCGAGATGAACGGCCATGTGGGTACGGCCGACTCCGCCGCGCCCGGAGACGACGAGAACGACATTGCCCCACGGCGCGGGAGGCTTAGAGGGCTCCTGCCGGGCACTCGCGGGCCTCGATCTGGCCCAGGACGGAACGCGATTCGCGGGCCTGGAGTCGATCACTGCCGCGGGCGGAACGGACTCATCCGCCGACGGCACTGCCGCGGGTTCCTCCTCGTGCTGCGCATCGAGCCCCCGGATGGTCCCGTCGGCCTCGACGATTCGCGCGCCATCGCCGGATCTCGGCTCCAGTCCCAGGGCATCGCACAAGGACTCCAGGGACACCGGACTGGCCAGCACCCGGCCCGGCCAGCCTGCTCCTACAGCGACGACCTCCGTGCGCGAGCCCACAGCCATCGCCCACGCGGTGAGCACCGGATCGGGCGGCCCAGTGATCAGAACGCATGCGAGGTCGTCGCGCTCGCGGATGATGCGCGCCGCGTCCTTCGGCTCCCGAGCGGTGGCGATCTGCGCGCCGCGATCAGTCAGGGCACGAGCCAGGGACTCGGGCCCGATCAGTCCGATGGTGGGTCTCATACACCGTCACTGACAGCGCTGGACCGCGACAGGTCGCACGCCTGAAAGACCGCGTGGAAACCATGCGCGTAACGCGACTGCTGACCGTGCGCGCCGCGGACTTCGACCCCCACGACGGGACTCGCCAGCGCCGCAAGCCGATGACGACGCGCGATCGTTATGCGCTGGACGCCGAGGCCATGCCCGATCGGATCACGCTCACCACCGCGGGTCGGAGGCCGCGGTGGTGAGACCCACGACTCCGTCCACCACCGGAGACATGAACATCATCGCCGGGTTCATCGGCGGCATCATCGGAGCCGTCATGGCCCTGACCGTCCGCCTCATCATCACCCACCCAATGGTCTGCACAGTCGGCGTCTGCGCCGTCATCGCCCTGGCCAGGGGCGTACCAGGACTCGTCGTCTTCGGAGCCCTCGCCGTCATCGCCGTCATCGGCTACGCGCGCCGAGGAGGCTGACTCCCGTGAACTCTTCGACCCCCACCAACCCGTCCGAAGAAGATGTCATGACAGAATCGCCCGCCCAAGTCACCTACCTGGTCCGTCCGACACGGGCAGACCAGGTTCACCCCGGTGATCGCGTCCGGTGGACCGGTCTGACCCGTACCATCGCCAGCGCCGACCCGATCGACGACGAGTCGATCGCGATCCGGTTCCGAGGAGCCGGCTACGACATCCCCCTCTACATCGGCCACCACATCGACGTGATCGTGTAAGTGAATCCGCCTGGAGATCGAATGAACTTGAACAACCCCGTCCCCGAAGACCTCGTCCCCGACACCTGCCGCTACTGCGGCTCCACCCGCCTGCGCATCGAATACAGGTTCGAAGTACGCAGACCCGGCAGCTACTCCCTCGCCGGAGTTCAGATGAAATTCTCCGGCCGCAAACGGCTCTGCATGATCTGCGACAACTGCGGACACGTGTCACGCGGCGAGCCGGTGTAAACGCACGCGGCCCGCCCCGGAAGGAACGAGCCCGACTCCGGCTGGCCGGTGCCGACGATGCCCGCCGAACTGCGGCTGTGCGCCGCAGTGCGCTAGCCGGAAGCGGGCGCCGGCTGCGCGCGGGGGACTGCTTGCAGCCCGTCCAGGTCCGCAGCGCTGAACAGAGGAGCTGTCACCGCAGAGACCCAGCGACCCACCCACGCGACTTCTGCATCACACAACCTCACTTCCGCACCGGGTGCAGACACGCCCCAGCACCGGGAACCAGCCAACCGCAACAGCCCACGTCAAGGAACCCCGCCCGACAGCCCTTGAGCCCCGCCCACTATCCCGGCCCCCACGAACCTACCGGCATCGCAGAACGTCCAAGACGAGAGCGCCCCGGAACCGACCAGCAGTCCGCACTCCAGGACGAGCCCGCCGCCGATGGTCAGACCTTCTCCACTCGACCACAACATCGCTTAGAAGCATCCCATCCCACGCGCTACATCCCGACCCCGCGATCCACTCCCAACCAGGCATTCGCAGAATCCGTTCCGTTCCTTCCCCGTGCCCATCGTTTCGTCCGCGCCGACTCCCGCCCCTACAGCCCCAGTAGTCAGAGGAGCGCATCCGTCCGCCGCATAACCGCAGGTCAGCCGGTGTTTCACTCCCGGTGCGGGTCTCGTGTCCCGTCTGGTCCGCATGTACATGTGCATGACTGCCTTCAAACCCGCCCGTGTGTGGCGCCTGAGCCGCACGGGTGCGATGACTGAGAATCTGCCTGACTATGCGGCGCGTACCGAGGCGTTCGCTGCTGCGGCGTCGGGCAGAGCCGTTGCTCTGCTGGTCCGGCGGACGGGGGGAGAGCTCGTCGACTACGTGCTGTGCCCCTCGACGTCTGCGGACGCGGCGCAGGCGCTGGCGGAGGCCTTGGGCGCTGCTGCGGCTGCGTGCGGGGAGCCTGAGCCGCTGCCCGGTGTTCGGGCGGTGGCGAGGGTTCAGGGCGACGGGGAGGCCGGGCGCACGTCTTTGGCCGGAGTGGATCCGGCGAACGCCGCGCGCATCCTCGATCAGACGCTCGAGGATGGTGAGGAGGTGCTGATCGTCCTCAAACCCATGACGAAGAGGCAGCGTCGGCGGTGGCGGGCGTACGCGGAGAACATGCCGGGTTCGACTGAGCATCACTCGTTGAAGGCTGCGACGCCTCTGTTCGCGACTGTGATGGTGACGGCGGCCGATGCGCCGCGGGCCCGGGCTCTGGTGCGTCGGATCATCGACCCGCTTCCGGGGTGGGATACGGCGACGCGCGCGGACACGGGTGCTCGCACGTGGCAGGTCGCCATTGCCGTCGCGTTGGCGGGTGCCGCGATCGCCTTCGGCGTGTGGACCGGCTGGCTGGCGTCGTACGTCTTGGCCTGTGTGTTCGCCGTGCTCGGGTTGGTGCGCTGGCTGTGGTTGTCGCCCGCTGCTCGAGCCGCGCGGGTGTGGGGTCGGGGCCTGGTACCCGTTCCGGGTGTCCGTCGAGCGTTGTTCGCGCGCGGCCCGTGGCCGTTCGGTCGGCTCGTGATCCCCACGTCTGCGCCGGTGGTGTGCTCACTGGCGGCTCCGCAGGCGGGGGCCACGACTGGGTCGACGGCGACTCGATCGAGGTCTGCTCCCCCGGCGTTGCTGGGTGTGGCGGGGCCCGCCTTGTTCGAGGATGAGGCCGGCCGGGTCGTGCGAATTGATCGGGATTGCCTGTGGGGCGGGATCGGGATCCTGGGGGCTCCTGGTACGGGCAAGTCCGTGCTGCTGCGCAGCGTGTTCGGGTGGGTGATGGCGGAGCGTGAGCGTCGGCCTGCGGCGACGGTTGTTGCGGTGGAGACGAAGCCCGATGGGGTATCGGCTTACGAGCGGATCGCCGATGCCGCGGGTCGTGGCGACGACTTGCTGGTCGTTGAGGCGGCTCGTCCCGGGGCTCCGGCGGTCGACATGTTCGCGCGGGAGGATGACGACGCGTTCTCGAGGGCGGAGTTCATCACTGATACGTGGGCGTCGGCCTTCGGCGACGGGGCGATCATGGGGCGGTCACGGGAGGTTCTGTCTGCGGTGATCGCTGCGGGACTGGTGATGGATGAGCTCGCGTGGACCGCCTGTGAGGCGACGGGGCTCGTGCGGGTGGAGGAGCGCTCCTGGTTCTGGGCGGCGATGATGCTGACCGGCCGGTTCGGGGATGAGGCGGGTCAAGTCGTGTACTCGGCGCTGGCGGACAGGGCGCGGGCCGAAGGGCCGGATTCTCTGGTTGCTCGCGCGTTCGCGGGGTTGGGGATCATCTGGGGTCCGGGTGTGTCCGCGACGGCTCGTCGCGGTCTGGTCGAGGCGGCTCGGAACAAGTTCGATCAGCTCAAGTCGATGGCGCATTTTCTGGCGCCCGTGGGGCGAGACTCCTACACCTGGGATCAGATCCTGGAAAGGCACGGTGTCGTGGTTGTGGGTACGGGGCCCAGCCGGGGCGGGGGTCATCAGCTGACGTCGACGATGACGCAGTGGTTGACGGCGATGGTGGGGTTCACGGCGCAGGCGGCTGTGGAGCGCACCTGTTTCGGGTGGCGTGCTGCGGACCGTTCGGTGTGGATGCTGTGCGACGAGTTCAAGTACTTGGCGGGGTATGCCCCGGAGGTGGCCAAGTGGTGGAAGGATGATGGCCGGTCCTACGGGGTGCGGCCGGTGTTCGCGACGCAGTATCCGGTTCAGCTCAACGCGGTCGGACCGGGTGTCTTGACCTCGTTCTTGAGTCTTCAGACCTTCGTGTCGTTCCGGCAGGATGATCCGGATGCTGCTGAGACCGTGGCGCGTCAGTTGCGCCGGGACGGATCCGTTTGGGAGGCCAGTGAGATTGCGACACTGCCTCCTTGGACGGCGGCGGTGGCGACGTTCGTTCAGGGGAGTCTGGCGCCTCCGTTCACTGCGCGGTCGTTGGATTCGGAGTCCGATCCGGAGCGGTTCATGATGATGGTGCGCCGGTGAGGCCGTTCTCCCGGATGAGTGCGCCGCCGGGCGTGGTCCGGCCCGAGGAGCGTACGGATCCGTTCTACGACGGGGTCTGGCGGGCCAGCGCCGTGACGTCGTGGTTGACGTCCCCGGCGGTCCGGGCGGCGTTGGACGCCGGTCTTGTCTCCTATCCGCGGGACATGACCCCCGATGCGGGACTGCGGCCGTTCCGGGGGGCCGCCGGAGTGCGGCGGGCGGGGGTGCTGGCCTGTGCTCGCATGTGGGGGTCGTTGACGATCGCGCAGATCGCCGCGATCACCGGGGAGAGGACGGGAACGGTTATGCGGGATGTGAAAGTGCTGTTCCGTGCGGGGCTCGTCGACGTGGGGGCGGCTCTGCCCACCGGGTTGCGCGGGTGGTCGTGGGCGCCCGAGACGCTCGTCGCGGCAGGTCGAGAGGCGGATGTGCGTCCTCATCTCGCGGAGTTGGCGTGGCCGACGTGGTTGTCTGTGACGGCCGACCGCGCGTGGGTGCGCGGTAGCGCGTCGGCGAGGCACAATGCGCTGACCTGTGAACTGGCGCTGCGCGCCGCGTCCTGGCTGGATGTGGGGGCGGTGCTCGGCGAGTGCCTGTCGGGTGTGGACGACTTGTTCGGGTCGGGTGCCGGCCGGGAGAGGATCGAGTCGGCCAAGCGCGGAGACGCGACGCTGGTTCGGTCGGACGGTGTGCGGCTGATTGTTGAGACGACGGCGTCAGCGACTCCGGCCTTGGCGGCGAAGGCCGCGTCATGGGCGCAGTGGTTGGCAGGCAGTCCCGGTGCGGGAGTGGCTGTGGTATTCCTCGTGGCCCCGCCTGTCGACAGCGCCGAGTCGTCGTTGGCGGTGGGCGTGCGCCAGGCCGTGCTGCGGGCTGTAAGGGCGCACCCGGGGGGTCTGGTCGACCCGACCGGGCCGCGCATGGTGGTGGTGGAGTGGGAGCGGTGGTTCCCCGCCAGAGGCACGGTTTCTGACGAGTTCCTGAGCCTGCGTGCGCAGCGCCCTGAGAGCGGAGAGTTCGTGGATGTCGATCTGCTGAGCGCGGGAGTGCGCGGCGGCGACCGGTCGGTGATATCGGCGACGGGTCTGCTCGCCGGGGTCCCGTGGTGGCTGCGTCGGGATGACCTGGATCCGATGGCGCCCCTGATGGCGCGTTTTCGCGCCAGGATCGGCGGAGGCTCGGAGAGGTTCGGTCCTGCGGAGTACCCGGCGGCCCTGCGGACTCCGGCGTCTCTTCGACCACCGTTGGCACCGTGAGGTGCTTGCGGCTCGTGTGTGCCGTGGGGACCCAGGCGCCGACGGGGCCGGTCCTGGAGCGGCCCGGGTGCCCGGTGAGGCGTTCGGCAGCGACCTGTCATCCCTCGGGAGTGTCAGAGACGGGGTATGAGATTCCTTCGCAGTACCCCCGAGGATGACAAGAGGATCAAGGACTTCGCAGAATCGAGGCGCGGGAGCGTGCTCATCGCGTTCCTGACCGTCGCCACAGGTCTCGCGCTGCTGGTGCACCTGGTGATCGGGCTGGTCCGATGATGAGCGCCGGATTCACTTCGGGGCGCCCCGGAGCCCAGTTGAATACGTTCGAGGGGCAGGGCAAGTCGGCGAGGGTCGCCGGTGCCCGGGCTGAGCGCGCGACCGCGGATCTGCTCGATGCGCTGACGAGGCGCGGCTATGTCGTCTTCCACTCGCTGCCGGTGGCGCACGGCCGGGCCGACATCGACCATGTCCTGGTCGGATCGCGTGGTGCCGTACTGGTCGACTCCAAGTGCTGGTTGCCCGGGTGGTACTTGACGGCGTGGTCGAGGGCGTGGCGCAGTACGGGGCCGGTGCACCGTTTCACCCCGGCGGAGTCGACGTCTTTGGCTCGCTCGGTCGAGCGGATGAGGCAGGGCGGGGTCAGGGTCGTCGCAGCGCTGGTCGCCACCTGGCCGTCGTCGGAGACCGGGCGGGTGCATGCGCGCCTGCTGCGTTACGCGGGCGCCGACGCCGTGCTTCCCGCTCGGAGGGCCGTGCGGCGCGCGGCCCGTCTGGCCGGGCGTGGCGGCGCGGATCCTCGGGTTGTCGCGGCGGTGGGACGGTGGGCGGAGGCCAACCGATGAGTCGGCGTCCCGTGCCCGCGCGCCCTGGGCAAGGACCTTGCCTTCTGGCCCTGACCCTGGCGACGGCCGGTGTGGTCGCGTGGCCGCTGTGGCGATTGCCCGGATTGCCCGTGACCCTGATGGCTCTGACGACCGCGGGGATTGTGCACCGGTCCCCGGCGTTGACGGGCGGTACGAATCGGCGTCCCGCGCCCGCGGGAGATCGCGAGCGGACGGCTCTGGAACGCCACCGGAAGATGAGGCTGCTGCGGTGGGTGGCGGTGCCCCGGGGGTTGTGGCCGGTGCAGGCGAGTCTGCTCGCCGGCGCTGGGGCCGCCATCTGCGCCTGGGCGCTTCCCGTCTGGCGGGGGGCGTGGTGGTTGACGAGGTGGGGGCCGTGCGCGCAGTCGGTGGCGGCGTTCCTGCTGGTGGTCGGTTGCGAGCGTTGGTGGCGAATGTCGGCCAGCCCGGAGGAGCCCGGCCCGGGCACGCCCGTGATGATACTGGCGCGTCGCAGCAGGTGGATGGTGTCCGTAGTGGTTGTGCTCGCTCTGGCGGGCATCGTGGTGGGGGTCCTCAGCCGGGGCCTGTCGACCTCGCCGGCGCTGTGGGTCGCGGGATGCCTGCTCCTGGGGCTGGCCGCCGGGATCTGGGTGACGTGCCGAGCCGAGTCATGGCGGCCGTTCACCGTGCGCAAGAGCGAGCGCGCGGCATGGCGGTCGCGCTGGGCGATGCTGCCCAAGCAGGATCCGGCCCCCTTCCTGATCGACGTTGAGGAGGCGGGGCCGTTCCTGGTGGAGACATTCACATGCCCGCCCGGGCGGCGGCCGTCGGAGTACCTGTCGATGAGCGAGACGCTTCGCGCGCTCGTGGGCGCTGGCCGCGAGGTTCACGTGCTCCCCGCGCTCGCCTCGGACGGTGCGGGGCGTCGTGCAGCGGGGACGATCCACCCGTCGGCGTTTGTGGTGTGCACCGCCGACCGGGGTACGACAGTGGACCCGAGCACGGTGGACGACGGCCGTACGGTCGAGATCGCCTGTGCGCGCGTGCTCGCCGACGCCGAGACCACGCAGATCGCGGTGACCGGGGCGGAGCCGCTGACTGGCGGAACCGGACCCCGTGTCTGGCGCGTCCTTCTGGCGGCGTCGAAGGCGGAGGCTGCGGCCGCGGCGTCCACTCTGGAGATTCTGGGCCCGGTGCTCGTTGACGACGGAACGTTGATCGTCGGACCGACGGAGGGCGCCCGGTGGCTGGATGATGAGATGGCGCGGCTCGTGGCCGACTTGTCGATGATGGCGCAGTGGACGGCGCACTTCCGTGAGGTCATCCGTCCGTCTCAGACGCCGCCCGTGCCCCAGGTGCGGTATCTGGACACCCAACGGGTGAGCGGCGTCGACGTGCACCGGCTCCCGTTCGTGTCTCCTCAGGGGATGGATGTGGCGGCCGAGTACCTGCCGCTGGCCCAGAGGCTGCGCACGACGATGCCATCGGCGCCGTTCCTGACTGTCCTGGGCATGCCGCCCACCGAGGGCGAGAGCGCCCCGGGCGCGAGATCGGACAAGTTCTTCTGCGTCGTGTGGACCACCAGCCCGGTGCCCTCGAGCCCCGCCGAGCTTCCGCCCGCGGATGAGTGGGGCAGCCGGAACCCCTTCGACCCGCGCGACGGTGCGTCCCTGGTGCTCGCGGGCATCATCGACGAGGCGTTCCGGTCAGTATTCGGCTCCAAGGGAGCCCCCGAACTGGTCGATGCGGTGTGCCTTACCATCGGTGAGCCATCGATATGGCGGGCGAGGCTGCGCCTGTACGGGGGCGTGTCGGTCGCGGATCTGCGGCGCAGATCCGACCGTCTCGGGGCTCTGATGCGCGCTGAGTGGCTGCGTGTGCGCGACGCGGGGGATCTCGTAGAGGTCTACGCCGGGGTTCGCCCCGCGCTGGTGCGGGTGGTGGAACGGCACCGGCGCACTGTCGCCGAGCTCGACTTCGAGCAGGCGTTCGTCGACGCCAAGCTGGTGACCGGTTTCGGTCGGACACCGGCACTGGAGTCGCTGTCCACGCTCGCGGGGAATCCCGAGGTCGGGGTCTACGACTTCGTTCTACCGGCCGGGTTGAGCGCCGCCGACGTCGTCGACAAGCGGGAGAAGGTTGCGGCGGGAACGGCCCACGCATTTCTACGGGTCCTGCCGGGCGGCGATCCCTCGAGAGTCCGGCTTCTCGCGGCGAGACGGAACCCGATCCCCGACACGGCACCCTATGACCTGGATGCGGCTCGGACCATGGTGGACCGGTACGGCAGCGCGGGCAGACTGCGGGTGCCATGGGGCGTCGGACTGGACGGCGCCCCTGTGACCTGGAGCCTGGGGGCCACGCCCCACTGCCTGGTCCTGGGGCCGACGGGCACAGGCAAGACCGTGGTCCTCATCAACGCCGTGACGGGGACTCTCCTCGCCGGATGGGACGTCGTCGTTCTCGACCCGGTCAAGGCGGGCGCAGACTTCGCCCCGCTGGCCCCGTTCCTGCGCGGCCTCGTCGGGGAGGCCGACGAGGCCGCAGCGGTGCTGAGGTCCGTCTACGACGAAGTCCGTCGCCGCAAGGACCTCAACGCCCGCTACGGGACGGCGTCGATCGACGCCCTGCCCCCGGAGGAGCGCCCGTCGCACATGCTCGTCGTCATTGACGAGTTCACGTCGCTGCTCCTACCTGAGAGGGTGTCGCGGGCCAGAACCGTCGACCCGGATGTGCTGGCCGAGCGCGCGGCAGCCGAACACCTCAACGACGTCAAGGCCACTATCGCGAGCCTCGTGGGCAAGATCGGGCGCGAGGCGCGCAGCGCCGGGGTGCACGTCCTCCTGGGAGCCCAGGCGCTCCGGGCCGAGACGGTCAAGGCGATCCCGGGCAGCGACCTGAAGACCAACACCGGGCGTCTGATCCTGGGCAGGGCCTCCTACGGGGATCTCGCGTCGGGTCTGCGGCGGCCGGGAGAGGCCCCGATCCTGACGCATGCGCCGGCCGGAAGAGGCCTGTGGGAGCCGATCAATGCGGCGGCCGTCGAGGTGCAGGCCTGGCACACGCCCGTGGAACTCCTCGCGGCGGAGCTGCGCGAGTGCGGAGTGACCGAGCGCGAGGACTTGCCCCTCGACGAGCGACAGGCATCGACCCCGGTGACGGCCTACAGCGAGATCAACGCGAGTGAGCCGGAAGAGACGTCGACGCCGCTCGACCTGAACGACCTGGGTCTGGACGATCTCGACCTGTCCGGTGGTGCAGGCGACGAGGAGCCCTCTGGCCCGTGACCGGAGGTCCGCATGTGCCTGGTCGAGAGCCCCTTGACGGAAGGGGTGCTGTCGACAAGGACCGCAGATGCGCCACGAGATCAGTCTTGACCCCGCACCCGGCAGCGGATTGTTCCTACCGCCCCTGTGGGCGGGACCGGCCAGCGTCCTCGACGCGGGAGAGCGATACGGGCGTCTGCGCGAGGCGACGGGGCTCGCACCCGGAGCGGTAGTGGCGCCATTGTGGGCGAATATCGCGCTGCCCGTCCTCGACCACGAGCACGCGCGCCTCGCCCCGGTCAATGATGCCTTCGCAGGGCATCCCTTCCTCTGGCTGCCCGAACGGCTCCTGGCGCGCTACGAGCTCGTCGACGACGACGGCACCACGACGGGCGAGGGCCTGGACACCTGGATGTGCCGGGTCCTCCTGGAGGCCCTCGCAGCGGGCTGGTACGACCGCCCCAGCGGACGCTGGGTCGATATCCTCGCCGATGCCGGCGCCGACGCGGGCAGGGTCCGGGACTGGGTGGCGGGGGCGTCCGATCCCGTTCTCGATGAGCTGGAGGCCCCCCTGGGGTCAGACGACGCGTGGGCCATCGCCGTTGCGCAGGAGATGGTTCCGGCACTGCGCGAGGCCTCCGACGCCCTGGGGGCCGTGGAGATCGCGACGGCCCTGGAGGACGCCGACCCCGAGATCGTGCGGGCGTGCGCAACGTCCGCCCAGTGTCTAGAGGTCGTGGACGGCGAGCCCCGGTGCCCTGCTCTGTGGGCCGAACTGGCGGCCACCCCGGGCCGGGACGATCTCTTGGCGGAGGGTCTCAACCACCTGGCCCGCTTGCGTGACGGGGGACAGGACGCCATCGCGTTCCTCGCGGACGTCCTGGTGAGTCCGGACGGACTCGAAGGAGTGACGTAGGACACTCCGACCACTTACATCGGTGTGGACCCCCGTTCCCCGTTGTCCCGTTCACGCATCGACGCCGAAGCGTCGGACCTGGCCGCTGACGCGACTGTGGCCGACGATGAACTCGTCGAGGCGCTGATGTCCCTGCTCGCAGCCTCCGGCATACCCCGGCAACTGGCTCTGCGTTACCTGGCCCTGGGCGATATGCCCCGGCGCCACGACGTTGACGTCGACGACCTGGCCGGGGCGTTCACCTGGCTCCTGGTCCGGCGATTGCGTCAGGGACCCGACCGGCATCGACTCGCATCGGGGACTTCGCTGTGCGGCTGGCTGACCCAGTACGGGTGGCAGTCACGGGCTCTGGCGGTCAGACAGACCGTTCCGCCCAGGCGCCCGATCATCAGCCTGGAGGACCTGGAAGCCGTGGACGACGCCCACCTGGCCGACGACCCGTCATCCAGGCCGGAGATGCTGGCCATGCCCGAGGACCTCTCCGATGCTCACACCCAGTCGGTCGTGGATGCGATGCGCCATCGCCGGGGTGTACGGCGCCTGCTGGCGGCCGCCGGCCGGATCGCCGACCTCTACGATCTGCCAGCCCTGCTGCCGCCCACCGACCCCGTCGAGTCCAACCGCCTGCGCCAGGACCTGGCCGACGACGCCCGGCTGGCCCGCCGCTCGCTGGAGGCCATGAGATCACTGCTCGACGACGCCCCTTGGCGACCCGTCTACAACCAGGTCCCGGACTGCGCGCTCGCTCTGTGGGACGACACGATCGCCGATGAGCGGGAGCGCATGGTCATCCTCCCGGACGCCGTCCTCGGCCTGCACGCCCTGGCGGCGGTGTCGCTGCGGCCCCGCCCTGGGGAGCGGGTGCGCAGGCGGGTCGCCCGCGCCGTGTCGACGGTCGTCCCAGGTGCGCGCCCCTCACTGGTCACCGACCTGCTCGACGCGTTCTGGGACCTGACGACCGACCCCGTACCCGAGAACCGGGCGGGCATCAACGAGGCGGCAGCCGCAGCTCTGCGGGAGGCCGCGGCGCAGCACGCACTGCGCTTCCGGCCGCTCGCCGAGGAGATCGCCCGCGCCAGCCGCGGCGACATGGGCTCCGACGCCGATGGCGTGCGCCGGTTCCTCATTCAGACGTGGGCAGCCACCGCCCCTTCCCCCCGACCACAACTGCTCCCGAAACCAACAATGACAAGGAGGACCCCTCCATGACCAGTAGCAGCGACAGTCCGAACACGAATCCCCTGGTGCGGACCCGACGGGCGCTCGCGGTGCGCCGGGCGCCGCTGATCGTCCTCGTCATCGTCGCCGTGGTGATCACCGCCGTGGTGATCGCCGCCGCAGTGCGGGGCGGCGGGACTCCGGCACCGCAGCAGCCCCAGGCATCCCCCAGTAGTCAGATGGAGGTCACGGCGGCCGTGACCGCCCCCTCCCCGAGTGGATCGGCGACTGGAACGACGACCGCCAGCACTGCAACCCGCGCGTGCGACAGTACGTGCACAATCACGTTCACCGCCGTGGCCGCCGACGGCGGGCCGGTCACCCTGTCCGTGACGACGACCGGGGTTCTGGAGTCCTCGAAGGCCGGTAACGACGGCCCGGCCGTGGCGACGCTGACACTGACCGGATCGGGCGTCTTCCAGGCCACGGCCACGGCCGCGGGCCCGGTATCGCTGACCGCGTCCTCCGCCGCCGGAGCCGCCGGGTCATGATGGGGCGCACGCACGCCGTCAGTGGCATTGCCGCCGGGCTGATGCTGTTCGGAAATGTCTCCCTCGCGCACGGGCCGATCGGCATCGGCCCGGTGCGCCTGGCGGCCGGGACGATCCGTCTCGGCCTGGGGCTTGGCGGCATGTCCGCACCTTACACGGCGCTGATGTGCCTGGTGCTGGCCTGCACGGCGCTCCTGCCGGACCTGGATGCGCCGTCGAGCCTGGCATCCACGAGCCTGCCTCCGGTGACGACCAGGGTTTCCAGGTGCCTGGCGGGTCCGGGGCACCGGACGGTCACGCACACCGGCGCGGGCATTGTCGCGGGGTTCGTCCTCACGGCCGTTCCGTGCCTGTGGGCGGCCGCCGGCGGGGGCGTGCCGGTGCGTCCCGGTAACGGGCTGGTGCTGGGGCTGTGCGCCGCCATGGGGGCCAGAGCACTGGGCGTCGGCCCGCGCGCCGGACTCCTGTTGTGGGGCGCGGCCGTGTCGGGATTCCTGGTGGGGGCCGCCGCCCCGGCGACCGCGTGGTGGTTCATGCCCGTGGCCGTCGCCGTAGGCATGTGGGTGCATCGGCTGGGCGACTCGCTGACCACGCGGGGGGTCGAGAACCTGCTGTGGCCGCTGATCCGGAGCCCTCGGTTGTGCCTGCCCGTGCTGGGAGATACCGGGTCGGCGCGCGAGCAGATTTTCGCCGGTGCTCTGGCGGTCTACTGCGCCTGGTGCGGCATTGACCTGCTTCTCGCCGCGGTCTGATGTCCGGTCCGCATGTGACCCGGTGAGAAGAGACCCCGACTCTGAAGGAGCAGGACCATGACCGTGAGCGACTCCCTCATCGGTTACGACGCGTCCGACGGCACCGTCGACCTCGCCGACACCGAGGGTCATGATGGGGCCGACGACGTCGAGGAGCCCGCGAGCGCGCCGGGCGGGCAGTCGTCCAAGGGGCGCAGGGGCGCCCGGCGCGGCGGGCCGCCGACTCGCGCCCAGGTCAAGGCGGTCCTGGACGCCCGCGACGCCGTGGAAGCCGCCGACGAGCGCGAACGGCGGGCACTGGCCCGGGTGCTCGGCGCCTCCGATGAGAGCGTGCGCGAGCTGACGGTGGTGCTGGCAACCTCGACCGGGCCGAAGAACGGGCGGGCTATGGCCGACCTGATCGACGTCGCCGGAAGTCGGGATGCCCCGATGGCCGCGTTGGCCCTGGCCGTCGGCAACGGCGGCGCGGCCCGGCTGCGCCGAGCCTGGAAACTGGCCGTGGCGCTCGACGCTCTGTCCGGCAAGCCGGACGCCAATGCCGTGGTCGCCGCCCGCAGCCTCGCTGAGGCTGCGACCAGCCTCCACAGTCTCCTCGCCGTCGTTCAGCAGTTGGCGGGCGGGCGATGAGCCGCCGCTGCCGGCTTTTCCGGCTGCGTCCCGGCCATCACACCCCCGTCCACCGCAGCACCGCCTGCCTGCGCTGCTGGGCGGTGTGCCGCAATGAGGCCCTGCCAGGCCGTTCCTGGTGCTCCGACTGCGAGCAGGCCGCGCTCGACTCCGCGGATCCCCTGGTGACCAAGTGGATCACCGACCTGACCGAACCCGATCACCCCGGGTCGGTGCTCGACGACCTGGAGGACTGATATGGCGTTCTGGCGCAAGAGCAGGACGAAGAATGATGACTGGTGGTCCGCGCCGCTGCAAGTGCCCACCGACAACGGGCTCGACACGGGGGCGCGCTGGCGGGCCGCCAGGCGCATGCGCTGGTTCGTTACCGGCTGCGTACTTCTGTGCCCGGTACTCGCGTTGGCGCTCATTCTCGTCGTCTCCCAGACCCTCAGCAAGAACCATGATCCGTCCTCGACCGCATCGCAGAACAGGGGGATCCCCAGTCAGGTCCGGGCGGCGGCGCTGGAGGAGGTCGACTCCTGGCTCACTACCGACCCCTCGCCGCTGCCCGGCGCCACCGTACTGGGCTGGGACCGAGCCGAGATCATCTCCTCCTCGAACGCGACGGCGCTGGCGTGGGACGTGTGGAGCGTCTACGTGCTGGTGTCCACCGACACCGCCGTCTACCAGGTGGGCGTGCAGGTCAACTACTCGCAGACGGAGGGCGCGGAGACCGTGGCGACGCCCTCGCTCGATCTCGTTCCACCGTCTCGGGAGGGCTGGAGCACCGGGGACTGGGCGGGGGCCTCCCCCGTGACCGCCGACGATGCGACGACGCGGGCCGTCAACGCCTGGGCGCAGGCGTTCGTCTCGGGCGACGCCGACGCCCTGACCACCGTGGTCGCCGACCCCGACGCGTCTCACTCGTACGTGCCACTGTCGGGCGTCTCCAAAGTGTCGGTGTCGCTCATCCGCGCGGCGACCCGGGCGGCGTCGGCCGAAGCGACCCCGGGCGCCTCGACCCTCATGGTGTCCGTCAAACTCTCCATCACGCGTCCGAATGCGCAGCGTCCGGCCGACATCTCCTACGACCTGCTAGTCACCGGCGCCGGCACGGGCAGTGCGCGCGTCGTCGCATGGGGTCCTCCCGGCACTGGCCCGGTTCTGAAGACAGGGGACAACGCCGTGACCGGCCGGGTCACCCCCAACCGCACTGACTCCGGACCGCAGACACCGGGACAGACTGCCCCTGCCGCCACGCCCACCGCCGCCACGCCCACTGCCCCCGCGACCGAGGAGACTCCGTAATGCCCAACGTCGCCGCATCGCCGACCTTCGTCGCCAGCGCCCCCAGCGCCGACGATCCTGGCCTGCTGGTATCCACAGGACAGGACGTGCTGCTCTACCGTCAACTCCCGCTGGCACCGGTCCGGCACGCCCGCGTCGCCTCCTGGCGCGACAGCGAATGCGCAGCGCCGCTCATGGGGGTGGGACGCGACCTGGCGAACCTGCGCGGGGGCAGGATCCGTCGTCGTACGCTCCAAAGGAGCGGGTACCGGTCGATCCACCTGTTCGCCTTCCGCCGTCCCGGCACCTACGAGCCCGACGCCGCTAACCCCAACGCGGCGCGGCTCCGGGAGGAGTTCGCGGGGGTGTCCGTGCCCGAGCACACGGTTCTGCTGGGGGTGCCGTTACGGCCCTCGGCCCGCAGGTCCTCGCTGCGCGCCGCGATCCGGGACGTCGCCGACACCCTCATTGAGGGCGGTGCGACCATGATCGACTACCTGGCCGACTACGAGCGCATCGACACGATTATGCGACGCCACGGCTTGGAGATCCCGTCGGCGTCGGTGATCACCGCGGCGCAAGGATGGTGGAACGACGGGGGGTGGCCGGAGACCATCGACCTTCCCCACGGCGACCACCTCCACGTCTTCAACATCTTCTCGGCCGCCCAGGCGGCGTCACGGGCCCTGGAACGCGGAGTGGACTGCATGGACTGGGCCCGTTCACTGGCGGGCCACAAGGTTCTGACCCTGACGAGCCTCGACGAGGTGGACTCGGGCTGGAACGTCGACTCCACCGACGACGTCGCCGCATGGGCGTCGCGCCTCCTGCACGGCGGAGCGGTCGCCGTCTCAATCCGGGGTTCCATCGAACCGGCTGATATCACGCGCAATGAGATGCGCCGCCACCGCCGCCAATACGAGGGCGACATCGCCAAGGCCGCGGAACTGGGGAAGATGGACAAGGCCGAGGCCGATGCGGCGGCCGATGATCTTGCCGCGGCCGAGCGGGCCTACGGGACGGACAAGGCGCAGGGCGCCTCGTCCGTCCCCCCGACCCTGACGCAGGCCCGCATCTCGGTCGCCATGGACGGACAGTGGGTGGACCCCACAACCTTGGGCAAAGACCTGGGTGTCTCCCTCGTGCCCCGCATGGGGAGGCAGGACTTCCTGCGCGACGAGATGAGCCTGTGCTCCTGGGTGCGGGAGAACCCGTACCTGAAGGACTGGCCCATGCAAATGATCGCCGCGGCCGGTGCTGCCGACGTGGCGGTCGTCGGGGATGGCCCGGCCTCTCCCTCGATCTGGGGATTCACCCAGGACGACCATCAGCCGGTGGGTTTCGAACCCACCCGGGCTTCCGACGCCGACTCCGCGACCATGTGGCTCGTCGCGGGCGCCTCCGGATCGGGCAAGACGCAACTTCTGCTGCGGCACGCCGAGCAGCTGGCGCGCGCGGGGCGAGACGTGGTGACCATCGCACCCAAGCCGATGGCCGACGCCGCACCGATCGTGGATACCGCCCCGAACGCGCGCCTGGTGGACCTGTCGGATCTGATCAGCGCCGACGGAGTCCTGGACCCGCTCCGCTATAACGATCACCTGGAGTCGGCGGTCGCGCAGTCGACGTCGAACCTTCTGGCGGTCAACCCCTGGGGGACGCTGGAGGCGCGCGGTCTGGTCGAGGTCGACCTCATGGACGGCCTGCACTGGGCGGCTGAGCGGGGCGCGCGGTCGACCGGGAGAGCGCTGTCCATAGCGGCGGAGGCCGGCGTCGTGGGCGGGACGGTGGTGGATCCGGTGTTCAGGCTGGCGCGCTCTTCCCCACAGTTCCGGGCTTTCGTGGCCATGGAGGACGAGGGGCCGTCGCTGAGCGGATTCCGCGGCTGGTCCCATATCCAGGTCGGGGCGATGAACCTCGACCTGCCCAACCAGGTGACGGTCGAGCAGGGGGCGGCGAACGTCACCCAGCGCGTGGCGCTGACGCTCGTGAGAGCACTGGTGACCTCATGCGTGTTCGCCCTCCGGGAGCGCGGCGGTACGATCGAACTCGACGAAGCATGGGTGTTCCTGCTCTCCGGCCCCGACGAGTTGGACAGGAACGGGCGTCTGGCCCGCGAGTTCTCCGTGGACATCGGCCTGTTCAACCAGAAGGTCTCGGAGGCCACCCGCTCGGGCCTCTCCGGATACTTCGTGCGAGGTGCGGTCCTGCCGTTCAGGGACGTCGACGAGGCGCAGGCCGCACTGGAGCTGTTCGACCCGAAACTCGCCACGGCCGAACGCATCGAGGCGCTGACCGCGAAGCAGACGCGCGGGTCCGGGCTGGGCGCCAAACCGAATCCGGACTCCATGTGGCACCTGACGGACCCGGTGACGGGCGAGGTGCTGCGCGGATCCGTCGCCTACGTCGTCGACTTCGACGATCGGGTGGTGCCCACCGAGATCGTGCTCCCCGCCAAGTTCCGGGACAGGGCGACGACCAATGCGGCAGTGCTGCGCGAGCGCCGTGCGCGTGCCCGCGAGCAGCGGGCGTGACCGGGGCCGCCCGCGTCCGCATGTGAAAGGTCATGACGGACAAGGCGGGCATTTCCGAGATTACGCAGACGGTCGGCGCCCGCAAGAGCGGCGCAGGCGGCTCCTCCGCCAGCAGGGGGCGCAGGGCTCTGAAAAAGCGCCGGCGGACGCTCGTGATCGTCGCCGCTCTGGTGGTGTGCCTGATCGGTCCGCTCGGCTCCGGCGGCGAGCCGACGCGTTCGGGTGTTGGGCACGTGGAGGACGTGGCGGTCAACGGATCGGGCACGTCGGGATTCGCCGGTGCGGCGGAGGAGTCGGGTCTGGTGGAGTCATCCGGCGAAGTCTCCGAGGTGGCCGGGGAATCGGGGATCCCGACGGTCATCCTCTACGCCCTGGTGGCCCCCTCGTCGGGGCCGTGGAGGGCCGAGACCGACTCCCAGATCATCGACAACGCACGCACCGTCGCCGGGGCGCTCAATGAGGCCAAGGCCGGCATCGAGGCCTCGGCCGGATGGGACCTGACCACGGGGACCGTCATGTGCCAGGGCGATCGGCTCGTGATCGCCGGGGACAAGTGCCCGAGCGGGGCGGTCTCCGACGCCGGTGGCGCCGAGAAGGCCAAACAGGTGCGGGAGGCATGGGTGGCGGCCATGATGGCGGTGCAGGGCCTGCCCTCGCCGCGCAGCGGCACCGTGTCGGGGGCTGCGGGCGCCCCGGCGGCTCCCGAGGCACTGGAGGGATCGGCGCAGGAGAAGATCACGCGGGTCGCGACGTCCACCTACTCCTTCCAGGCCTCGACCGTGACCGCGCGGGCGGCGTCCGAAGGCGAGACCGCGGCCTCCCAGGTCGTGACGGTGTCCGACGACGACCCGCTGCCACTGGCGACGACCCTGGTCACCCGCTACCGGGAGATCGGGATCGCCGCCGTTCAGGCGGCCGGACGGACGTGGACGCCGGAGGGCGGGTGGACCACCATCGACGCCGTCGCGGACGAGACCGACCCGACGGCGTCCACGCATGTGCGCGCATGGGTCTGCGAGTCCGGATGGGGGGCCCAGTGCTCGACGCAGACGGCCGGCGAGGCCATGAGCCGCGAGCAGGCCGACCAGGTCTACTCCCAGGCGCTGTCGTGGTTCCTGGGGACCCCGACGAAATCGGGGACGACCTGCACCACCCGCAGTGGGGGGACGGCGGTGGCGCAGGTGACCTCCGCGACGGGCGAGACCGTGACGATCGGTGCCTCCCAGGCGGGCTACGTGGCGGCCATCATCAATACCGGGCGCAGTCGGGGCGAGTCCGACGCCAATGTGACGATCGCACTCATGACGGCGCTGACCGAATCGCGTCTCCAGATGTACGCCAACAGCACCGTGCCGGACTCCCTGGGCATTGCTCACGACGCCATGGGGGCCGATCACGACTCGGTGGGCCTGTTCCAGCAGAGGCCCTCCATGGGCTGGGGCGGAGGCGACGTGTCGGCGCTCATGGACGCCGGCCGGTCGGCGGGGTTCTTCTTCGACGCCCTGGACCGTGAGCAGGCCGCCGGCACGACCGGCAGCCTCGGGGAGCAGGCGCAGGCCGTCCAGGCATCCGGCTTCCCCGAACGGTACGCGTACTGGCAGGAGGCGGCGCAGACGCTGCTGTCAACCACGGCCGGGTCGTCGTGCACGGGCGCGGACGTGCCCTCTGCGTCGGGATGGGGCTACCCGCTGCCCGAGTTCTCCCCGGTCACCTCGGACTGGGACCCGGCCCGCATGCACCCGGTACTGGGATACGCCCGCCCGCACTGGGGAACCGACATCGGCGCCCCCATGGGAACCCCCGTGCTGTCGGCGACCGACGGGACGGTCCGTTACGCCGACTGCGACACGGGCAGCAACGGCCTGTGCGCCGTGATCGTCGACAGCGGCGACGGGTGGCGCCTGCGCTACCTGCACGTCGTGACCGGCTCATTCCAGGTCCACGGGGGAGACCGGGTCACGCGCGGCCAGCAACTGGCGCAGGTGGGCAACACGGGGGTGGGCACCGGCGCGCACCTGCACGTGGAGACCTCCAAGATCGACCTCCTGGGGCAGGATGTGATGTGGTGCCCGTTCGACGCCTCCTACACGAACGCCTGCCCCAATCCGATGGAGACGTTCTCCTCGCACGGGGTGGACCTGGCGACCGGGCAGGTCACCGAACCCGCCGGGGGCGGGACCGGCAAGATCCTGGAATTCGCCCGCACCAAGATCGGCAGCTCCTACACGTGGGGTGGTGAGGGGCCCGGTTTCGACTGCTCGGGGCTGGTGAAGGCCGCCTACGCGTCGATCGGCGTCAACCTGGACCACTCGGCAGCGGCCCAGTGCTCAGCCGGGCAAGTGATCGACCAGGGATCCGCCCGGGCTGGCGACATCGTCTGCTGGGGCTCCCCCGCCTACCACGTGGCGCTCTACAACGGCTCCGGCGGTCTCGTCGGCGCCCAGGACTACGGCACCGGGGTCGTGGAGACGGCCCTGTACGGCGACCACTACCTCGTGAGGATCCAGTAATGCGAGCATTCCGCAGGCGCGAATTCCTGGTCGGGGCGGCGCTTCTGGCCGCGGCGGCCTGCGCACCCGGACGCGAGGAACCCACTCCCACGAGCGGCGCCGCCGGGACCCGTGCGATACCGTCCGAGAAGGCGTCCCTGGACGCGGCCCCGTCGGCGAGCGCCTCCGTCGCGGCCGAGGCGCTCACAGCGGCCCGCACGGTCGTGGCCGCACTGGCCTGCGGCGACGACGAAACGGACCTGTCGGACCTGCTGACGGGTGAGGCGAGCGTCGAGGTGCCCGAGCAGTTGACCGCCAGAGCCGCGACCAACGCGTCGCTGACGGCCCGCGACGGCACCATCATGCACGCCCGAGTCCTCGACGGCTACGAGCAGACCGTGTACGCCGACGACAACGGTGTCCTGCTCATGATCTACACGGTGTCCTGGCAGGCTCCCCCCGAGCGGACGGCGGCCCCGAGGGTCTTGGAGCGGGCGGAACCGGGGGACGCGGCGGTCACATCCTGGATGGTCACCGTCACCCTCGCGGACGGCCGGTGGCGGGTGGCGGACGTCTCCACCGGCTCGCGGGACGGCAGCGACTGACCGCCCGTCGTCAGTGCTCCCGCCGCCGGGTCGAAGCACTCAGGGCCGCGTCCCACAAGTCGTCGGCGATGTCGGGATGGGCCGACAGCATGGCGCACACGGCGTCGGCGCCCTCCTCGTCCAGATCGGGGCCGAACGGGGCGAACAGTGCGACAGTGCCCTCATCCTGCTCGGCCCGCCGCCAGGTGTCCACGGCTCCGTGCACGCCGCCGGGATAGTCGGCCATGATGCGCCTGCACGCGGCGGCGGTGGATGTCGAACGGCTGGCGCGGGCGACCTCGGGGGCTCCGACACCCTGGGCGAGAGTGTCCCAGGCCTCGACGCGGGCGGCTCGGGCGCGCCCGGCGTTCAGGGCGGCTTCGGCGCGCCCGGCGGGGGTGTCGGGCTCGGCGGAGGCCCCTTCCGCGGCCCAGGGGCTGACGCCCTCGATGGTGTTGCCCTCGTCGTCGAGGATGGAGCCCATACGGGCCATGCGCGCGCGTTGGAGGAAGTTGCGGCTGGGCCGGTGCTTGGGGTCGTGCCAGTGCTGGCGGATCTGGTCCGCCAGCTCCTGGGTCTCCCTGCCGGTGAGGTCCCTGCCCAGCTCCTCGGCCCTGGCCGAGGCCGTCTCCGACAGTGCGCGCACGGCCGCGCGGTCGGTGGGTCCGAGATTGACGTGGCCGAGAGAACGCATCATGTGACGGGAGACTACCGAGTACAGGGGGATCACGGGGATGTTGTCGTTGCCGTGGCGGGCGATCATGTCGATGGCGACCCGGGAGACGACGGCGTCGATGTGGTCGGGGTCGGTGATTCCGTGACGGCGGGCGAGCCGGTTGGCGTACGTCCGGGCGATCCGGTACATGGACTCGGCGTTGACAGTCCTGGCGTCCTGCCGGTGGCCGTCGTCGAGACTGGCCGCGGGGTCGCCGGCGGGCTTGGCGATCCACTGCCCGCCCCTGCCGCGGGGGTGGTCCTGCTCCTTGAATCTGCTCATACCCCTTTCTGTGCGGGATAAGAACGACCCGGCCGTCACCAGTGCAGGTCCTGTCGGCCGTCACGGTCTGATCTGCACGTAGCGGGCGATGCGCGAGCAGAATCCCGAGCCCTCGGGGTCCGCATCCGGGAACTGGAGGACCGCGCCGCCGTTACCGCGCCAAGAGACCGCGTCATGATCTATACTCCAGCGGTCGCTGTCCCACGTCCCCGGGCTCAGCCTCAGCGTACAAGGAGAGAATCGATGGCCTTCACCAGATCCCAACGCAGCGTTGCCCGGTACGAGACTCCCGGAGAACTGTATCGATACCTTCCCCGCCGCCCCGGTGCGGTCCCGGGACTATGGGCTCATCAGTCCGAGATGCTCAAAGCCTACATCGATAAGGTCAAATATTCAGATGTCGCACTGGAGTTGCCGACCGGCACTGGCAAGACCCTGGTCGGGCTGCTGATTGCGGAGTGGAACAGACTGAATAAAAATGAGAGAGTCCTCTACGCATGCCCCACACGGCAGTTGGCGGAGCAAGTGCACGCCGCCGCGTACAGGGAGGGTATCGACACGTCCCTGTTGATCGGGTCGCACAACGACTGGAATACTAGATATCGAGTACAGTACGAGTCCGCTAAACAGATCGCAGTCACGACCTACAATAGTATCTTCAACTCCAGTCCTAAACTAGCCGATCCGGCGATAATCCTGTTCGATGACGCTCATGCGGGTGAACAGTATGTTGGGGAGGCGTATAGCATCCATTTCGGTCGCCAAAACGACGCCGAGAAGTACTTAGAGCTTCTGAAGATCATGGAGCCGGCCCTAGATGATAGTTTCCTCCGGCGCGTGAGGTCCCCCCGTGCGGATTCGACTATCGGTGGCGAGGTCCGAATGGTTCTGCCGTTGCGGCAGCCAGGGATGCCTGATGCTCTTGACGGGTTCCTGTCCTCCTTGGAGGCGCCCTACTCCTACCGGCACGCAATGCTACGGGCAGGATTCTCCTCGTGCCTGACCTACGTCGCCTATTCGGGCGTCCTGATTCGCCCCTACATTCCACCCACCCACAATAACAGTCTTTTCCGGGGTGCGCGCCAACGCATATACCTGTCCGCCACACTCGGTGAAGGAGGCGAACTCGAACGGGCGTTCGGAAAGTTCGGTATTTGTCGACTCGAGCAGCCTGACCGGAGTACGGCTCCGCGTTACGGGCGTCGGTTCTTCGTCTTCCCCGAATTTGTTTCCGGTGCCGACACCTCTGCGTTAAGTCGCGATATTGTTATGGCGGCGGGGAAGGCTCTCGTGCTCGCTCAACGTACCGATGTCGCTATGGCTAACGCCCGGAAACTGGCTCAGGAAAATTGGCCGATTCTCGGCGTAGACGACGTGCGCAGGGGCATGGAACCGTTTATTGAGAAGAAGCATGCGGTATGCGGACTGGCCGCACGTTACGATGGACTGGACCTTCCCGGGCAGGCGTGCCGCCTCATCGTTCTCCATGGAAAACCCGATCGGATGAATCTGCAAGAGCACTTTCTCCAGAGTAACGCTCAGGCGGGCACTGTCCTAGATGCCCGCGTCCGGACTCGCATCGTTCAGGGGGCCGGTCGATGCACTCGGGGGCCGAAGGATACTGCGATCATCATGGTCGAGGACGACTTGTCAACATATCTCATCCGACCCGAGGTCATTTCGGCTCTCGACCCCGAGTTGCAGGCCGAAATACGTTTCGGTTCTGAGAATTCGCAGGACGGCACATACGCCGATATGATCGAGAACGTGCGCTGCTTCCTCGACCAGGATCAGGACGACACGTGGCGGGACCAAGCCGAGCCACAACTCGCCGAATACCGTCGCGACGCGACCCAGATGTCGCGCGACGCGACGAGTTGTCTCGCGAAGTGCGTTGATAAAGAGATCAAGGCGTGGGCCGCGGCGACCTCTAGATCGTGGCAAGATGCGGCACGGTGCGCGCACGAGGTTGTCAACATCGTCGGGAGTGGGGGCAGATCCGCAAAGCAGTACCAGGCGTTCTGGAAATATCTGGAGGCCGCTTGGACGGACATGGCGGCCGAGGAATCGGCAGACGAGATCGGGAAGGCCGCGGCACGGGGTCTTGTTGACGACGCGGTCAGACTCGCCGGGATGTGCTCGTGGGTGCGCCAGATGGCTCCTTTCCCGGAGATGGACGCAACGGCAATGAGTCCCGTCGACAGCACCGCAGTCAACGCAATCGTCGCAGTGCTTCAGGGGAAACTCAAAGAGAATGCCCAACATGTCAAACTCGATAAGATGGCCACAGCCCTTCAAGAGAGCGATCCCGGCCAGTTCGAACCTGCACTGTCCGTACTAGGGAAAATGCTGGGAGCCGAGGCATCAAAGCCCTTAAATCCGGGCAGATGCGACTCGACCTGGTGCTGGGACAACCGACTTTGGCTAGCATTGGAAGCTAAGAGCGATCACGAGCCGAGCGGTACTGTGCCGCAGAAGGACATCCGGCAGGCGAACGGCCAGCTTAAACTTCTATCAGAAGACCGATCCTGTCCTACGATCCCACCGAACAGTGCAACAATCATCATCTCCCCGAAACCCGCAGTCAATCATGATGGCATCACCATTGCAAACGAGCACGTATATCTTGTGAACCCCGACGTCATCAGGCGGATCGCAGCCGATACGATCTCGGCATGGAAGGACCTCCTTAAAGGCAGAGAACATCGGGATGCTGCGGCTCTGCGCGTTTTCGTCAGTAGAATCTTCCAAGATCGCGGGCTCCTCCCCTCGAACATTCATGCTCGACTGACACAGAATCCGATCCGCTGACCAGCGGATCGCGATCAGAATCTTGACCCCGTTTCTTCGACGTGAATAAGGGGTCGAACAGTCGGAGCCCCTAGAGGCGCACATATTCAAAGCGCACATATTCAAGCAGATCGGACGCGGGACCCGAAGGGGAGGATGGGCGCGGACATCAATTCGCCGACTTCAGAAGGCTGCCGCGAATTTGATCATCATCAGAGAGGACCGGATCGACCACATCTTTACGCTGAATCGATTGTGCGCGGGGATTCGATCTGGAACGTCAGGCGCTATCGTTTATGCGCCGCATAATCGACTCCCAGACGAAGGCGACAGCGAGGGTGACGGCTAGAATCACGCCGACGAGAACCGGCACTGTCAGCAAGAACAAGGCGAGTTTCTTCAGAGCGCACTCGGGATTCATCATATTCTGGATGACATTCAGAAGGTTGCACAGGCTGTGGCCCGCTATCAGGGGCAAGGCTCTGCCGGTGCGCAGGTACATCAGCAGAGCCAGACCCGCCCACACCGCGATACCGACGGCGATGGAGAGTCCGTAGTAGATATGAAAGGACACCCTCACCACCACCAAGATCGCACAGAACCAGGGCAGACTCCTGCGGCGCCCGAACAGGAGCAGAGGAACGGCCACGAGGGCCAGTTCCTCGAGCGGACCCGCCAAGACGGACTGAACAGCACTCAGGGCCGGCTGACCGCTGCCCGGGTGGGGCGAATCAGCCCCGAAGACCGGCACCCGGGTCAGCAGCCCCGCGACGACCAGATCGGTCCCCACTACGAACCCAATGGTTATGATAAGCATGTACTGGCTGGTGAGCCTGACCGCCGCCCAGAATGATGCGCGCGCCGCCAGAGGCGCGGGAGGACGACGGAGCCGCTGGTAGACGACTATGAGGACGATCGCGGCGAACACCTGCCAGGCAATACAACCAGCGGTGAGAGTACTCACCCACTCGCCGCCCGCGGCCAGAGCGAGACGATAGCGTATTGCCTTGTAAAGGCCGTCCCCCCAAATCAAGGCGTAGACGGCCGCGGTGACGGGCAGCGCCCACCAGCCGATCACGCACCTGGGGGAGCGCTCTAAGACGGGATGGCGCCAGTCGTCGATGATGGCGGCCGACAGGGACGTGATCGAGAGCGTCATGGACACCATGATGAGCGATGACGTCCCGACGGCGTGCTCGCCAGGCGGGGTCTTCGGCCTCCGGCGCGGGGCGTCGTCCCGGGTTGGCGCGCTATTGCGGGCATTCGCCGTCGGGGGTGAACGGGCACACGTCCTGCGGTCGGCGCCATGCGCGCGCCAAGTTGACCCGGCGGATGAAGTCGACCGTGAGCGAGTATTGCCGGTTCAGCCAGCGGGCGAGGGCCAGCACCGAGACCCGCTCGACTCCCCTGTCCCGTATACCCCAGACGGCGGAGAGCATGGCGGCTCCGCTGACCCAGGTGTCATCAATGATCAGGATGTGCGACAGACCCCGGCAGTCGCCGATGTCGAAGGCGTCGGCGCGCACGCGGCGGTCCGAGGTCGAGCCCGGAGTCGGGCTCAGCCCCACCGTCGGCAGGCCCCGGGGAAGCGTGCGGGAGCAGAGCCGCTGGAGTGGGCTCGGCACGTCGGGTACGTAGTGGGTGCGGCTGGGTATGACGGCGACCGCGTCGAGACCGGTGCCGGCAAGCGCTTCGGCGCAGCCCAGGTGCGCCAGGCCGTGCTCCAGGAGGAGCCGGACGCCGTCGAGCGCCTGCGGGCCGGGAGGCGAGTCCTTGTACCAGTACATATCGTTGCCGGATGGAGCGCTGTCGATGGCGTAACTGGTGAAACCGGCGGCGTCGGGCCGGTAGGGCGCGTTGGAGCATTTGGAACAGAACTCGGAACCGCCGGTCGGGGTGCGGCACAGGGCGCACAATCCCGCGCGCAGCTGCTCGGGGACCACGGCGGCCCGGTAGTAGTCCGGCAGTGGGTCGGTCATGCGGTGAGTTCCCGCAGGTGTTCCCCCGCCCGGGCGCGTTCGGCCTGGAGGTCGTGGACCTGGGCGAGGATGTCGTCGGTGCGGTCGGCGACCAGCGCCCGGTCCGTGCGGGCCATCTCCCGCCCCCAGGAGGTGCGTTCTGCGACGCGGCGGGCCAGGATCACGCCGCGGCCGTGCTCGACCGCCCTCGTCGCCTGGGTACGGGTGCCCGAGTGCTCGCCAGCCGTTACGACGAAGGTGGTGACGCCGTAGCCGCTCATGACCGCGTTGCGCATGGGGAAGCTCGCGCGCCTCACCGTGGCGCCGGGCTCGAACTGGGTCATGACCAGGCCCCCGGACTCGACGATGTCGGCGCGCAGGCGGGCGTTGGCGCGCGGGTAGGTGCGCTCCAGACCGGTGCCCATGACGGCCACGGTCCGCCCGGAGGCCTTTAGGGCGGCTGCGTGGGCCGCGGCATCGATCCCGGCCGCCAGGCCCGACACCACGGTCAGGCCCGCCCTCACCAGTGCAGTTGAGACGTAGCGGGCGACCTGCAGGGCGTCGTCGTCGGCGTCGCGCGAGCCCACCACGCACACGCCCTGGTCATCGGGGGTCAGGTCGCCCTGGTAGTAGAGCAGGGCGGGGGCCTCGCGCACCTCGCGCAGGCGCACTGGATAGGCCCCGGACAGGACGCTGACCAGCCTCATGCCCTGTTCGATCCACTGCTCGACGTCGCGGCGGGCCCGCTCCAGGACCGGGTCGTCGAGCAGGGCCGGACCGGTGAGCTCGGCCAGGACCCCGCCGGGGTCGCCCGAGTCGAGCAGCATTCGGACCCGGTCGGGACGGGACAGGCCGCGTTTCTTGGCGCGCATGACCGCCAGCACCGCCGCGAGGGTCTCCACGGATTCCATGACCCCATCGTAACCGTGCAAAGCCCCTCCCATGGAAGAGATCGCCGGATGCGAATTCTGCGCAGGTCTCACCGTCGGCGTCCGATGTCGGCGAGCACGGCCCTGGCCAGGGCCGGACCGGACAGTCCCTCGGGCAGGGGCGGGGCGCAACCGACCCCCGGACGGGGGGAGACGGCGGGCGGAGCGGTAGAGGAGTTATCCACAGGAGGGCGGAGACCTGCCGGGTCCCCCCTCCTGGGAGAGGGGCCGGCAGCCAGTGCCGCATGGACGAACCCGCCCGATTCCAACGACTCGTTTTCAACTCGGACCCCCGCGCCCCCGCGAGCGCCCGCCCGCGCCGAGTCGGGGCCGGACTCCTGCTTCCGTCTGCCCCTGACCATGCGGATGGTGCGGATCCGCTCCAGGCGGGCCCGCGTGCGCACGGCCCAGGCGGCCATCGCCGCCGTGCGCTCATCGCGCGCGGCCTCCACCAGCTCGGCGAGCATCGCCTTGTCGATGCGGAAGAACGAGGGAACGGGCCTGCCGTAGCGCACGCCCCCGCGCTCCCAGGAGATCAGGCCGAACGACTCCAGGTCGTTCAGGCACTGGCGGGTCCACCGCAGCCCGTACCCGGCGGCGGCCGCCACTTGCTCGATCGTCGTGGCGCCCTGGGCGGCCCCGTAGGGCAGGCGGGCCGCCAGACCCGCCAGGACCGCCCGCAGGCCCTTCCAGGGCCTGCCCGACAGTGGCCCCCACCCCTGCCGCTTGAGCGTGTCCAGAAGCATGTACAGGGGCCAGCGGGCGCGAGCGGGCCGGGGACGACGCCTGACCCCGATGGACCGACTCATCGTCCGGCCCTCCCGGTCTCGGAGTACGGGCGCGGCTTCCGCCGTCGGCTATCGGGCGTGGTGCGAGTGCTCATGCACCAGTAGTGGACGGCAGCGCCCCGCGCGCGTCGCGCCGGCCGCCGAGGGAGTCTTCTCGAGTGGGACAGACGCGGTCCCGGTGGGCCCCGGGGGACGTCAGTCGCTGAGCCACCACCTGCCGTGCTGCTCGGACACGTGGAAGGAGCAGCGGCCGGAGTCGTCGTCGGCCGTGGTCACGTAGACCATGACGGAGGTGGAGTCGTCGCGGTTGGCGGTCTTGACGTGCGCGGTCAGCTCGCCCTCGAGATCGGCGCACACGCCAGTGGCCCGCTTGAGGGCGGTCAGGTCCCGGCAGGTGCTGGCGGTGCAGACCTCGTCGGTGTCGTGATCCACGATGGCGTACCCGGTGATATCGCGTCCCTGGCGGGCGGCGGTGACGACGCCGATCGCCAGGGATCGGGGGGAGGACTGGTCGATGCCGTCGGATCCTCCGGATGTCGAGCACGCCCCGGTCAGCAGGACGAGGAGGGCCGTGAGGGCGGGAAGAGCGCGGTGCACGGTGGGGCTCCGAGACTCGGTAGCCGGACGGAGTTTAATCCGCCCCGAGGCGGCGCTCCTATGAATGGGGGTCAGGAGGCGGATCTTTCGGCGCATGACGCGATGCTCCCCTTTCCGTCAGGTGTGGGATTAGGGCTTGGATGCAAATTGGAGAACGCGTTTGTTGCATGTCACGCGGAACCGACATCATCGTCTCCTTACCCCGACGCGCGCATCAATTCTGAAGATACCATTTTCCGTCGAACTCGCGCACGCCGAAGCCGCAATCATAGCCTCCGCGCCCATCATCTATCTCTACACCACCGTAGTTCTCGGCATCCTTCGACGGGTCGTGAGTATAGGTGATCAGCTCCCTGGCGGCCTCAACATCGCTCACCGTCTGGGGACAGGCGTCGGTCTGGAAATAGCGGGAGTAGTAATAGTCGCACTCCGAAGGGTCGTCGGCGCAGACCGTCGCATCGTCCAGGGAGGTCAATATATCGCTCCGACCCGTATCGCTCGCAAAAAACACGTGCGCTGCGGCGTCGTCCTGCCCCTTGGCCTGGGCCAGCAGTGCCGTGTAGAGCAGTCGTTCGGGACTGGACTGGTCGATGATGGATGGGATGATGGGCGCCTGACGACCGCTCTTCGTCGCGTCGGCACTCGTGCCGCCGGAGCATGCGGATATCGGGGCGAGGGCGATCAGCAGGGCGATTACGATCACAGCACTCCTGCGCACAACGGCCGCCTTTCTCCAACGGATTGGTCCCGCGTCATAGTGTGACCCCGAACCCTGCGTGTGTGCAAGAGCACAGTGCGGGGTTCGGGGCCGAACCAGACGGCGAGGCTCGTCTATCGTCCGGCCTGCCGGGTGGCCGAGCCCGTGGCGCGGTAGGAGGCCCGGCGGGCCTGGACTCGTCCGATGGTGCGGGGGCCGTAGGAGCGCACGGGCACCCGTCTGGCGGCGCCGGTCCACGCGGACCCGGTGCGCACCGCTCGGACGGCCCGCCGCGGCGGGGCCGCCGGTGTTGCTGGCGACCGCGAGGGATCTTCCGCGGGCTGCGACGGCGCCGGGGATGCGGCATCGTCCGGGTTCGCGGCGGCCCGGTCGGCGCGATAGGCGCGCACCCGCCCGGCGAAGGAGCGGCCGGCCATCACGGCGGCCGCCCCCGCGGCCA
>ERZ772764.309-NODE-309-length-36123-cov-26.380808_pt1 | contig 36123 bp, 30 predicted proteins | sample MGYA00512163_ERZ772764 | MGnify/ENA primary metagenome ERZ772764 (study PRJEB29015, sample SAMEA2737903) | human oral metagenome | biome: human oral; feature: human-associated habitat; material: dental | place: China | collected 2094 ... | reverse complement strand
CAGGGTCAGTGGGGCCAGCCGGGTGGGCAGGTTCAGCCGGTCCAGGGTCAGTGGGGCCAGCCGGGTGGGCAGGTTCAGCCCGTTCAGGGTCAGTGGGGCCAGCCCGGTGCACAGATCCAGCCGGTCGCGGAGCCCCAGCCCGCGTGGGGCGCCCAGCCCGGTGGGCAGGCCGGGGCCGATGTGGGGGCGCACTCCGACGCGCAGGCGCAGACTCCCGCCGAGCCCGGGGCCGCCCAGGAACCGCAGGCGGAGGCGCCGGCGGCCGAGCCCCCCGCGAAGCCGGAACCCGCCTGGGGGACCCAGTCCGACGCGCAGGCGCAGGCCGGTGCTGGGGCGCAGTCCGAGGATCAACCGCAGACTGGTGCTGGGGCCCAGTCCGACACGCAGGCCCAGGCTCCCGGCGAGCCCTGGGCCGCCCAGGAACCGCAGGCGGAGGCGCCGGCGGCCGAGCCCCCCGCGAAGCCGGAACCCGCCTGGGGGACCCAGTCCGACGCGCAGACCCGGGCCGATGCTGGGGCGCACTCTGGCGCGCAGCCCCAGGCACCCAGCGGCCCCGGGGCCGCTCAGGATCCGTGGGCCGGGGCATCGGGGGCCCTGCCCCACTCGGAACCGCAGCCCGTATGGGGGGCGCAGCCCGACGGGCACGCCCAGGCCTCGCAGGACTCACCGCGTTCTCAGGAGCCGCAGGCATCCTTCGCGGCCCCGCAGGGGCAGAGGGAGCCGTGGCAGCCGCAGTCGGCGGAGGCCCGCGCTCCACAATTCGGAGAGGGCCAGTGGAACCCCCAGGGGGCGAACCCGCAGGCGCCTTCCTACAGCGGCCAGTACTCATCCGACTGGTCGACCGGTCCGCAGGGGCAGGGGACGCGGGGCACGACTGCGGACAAAAGGGGCTCGGGGCGTCGGCTGATCGCGTTCCTCGGCCTGCTCGTCGCCTCAGCGGTTGCGATCGGCAGCGTTTTCCTTCCCTACCTCGCCCACGAGGACGTCAAACTGCCCCTTTTCGGCGTGTTGCAGGGCACTGTTCTGATGATCGGCACCGTCCCGGTCGTGGTAGTGGCCCTGGCCTCGTGGTTCCTGAAGAAGCGGTGGGCACTCATCGCCTCGGTGGTCCTCGGCGGCGCGGCGGCCGTGGACATAGCGGTTGTCGCGATCTGGGTAGTCACGGCGAGGGACGGCTTGGCTGTTTTCACTCTTTCATACGGTTGGTACATCGGGTTGTTCTCCATGCTGCTCATGGTAGTCGCGACTGTGCTCCAGGCCCTGGGGCTGAAGAAGCCCCAAGGCGGAGCCGCGGGCTCCCAGCCAGGAGCGGGCGGTCCGGCGCAGTCGGCGCAGACGGGAGGGGAGAGCCGCTTGTACCAGCCAGGAGGGACCAACCCGTACCAGGCGGGGACGACGAACCCCTACCAGTAGGGGGCGCTGATCCGCGCCAGTGCCATCCTGATCGGCGTGCCGGGCGCCCCATCGCGGCCCGGTGCGGCGGAGCGGCCCACACGGCGGGGGCGGGGACTACGGCCCCCGCCCCCGCCAGCGTATTGCGCTCATCCGGGCGGGCGCGCTGTCGGATCGCGGGCCGCCGGTGGAGAGAGGCGCAACAGGTCCGGGCGCGCCTCGTCGGGGGTGCGGGAAGGGCGTTGACACGAAAGGGGAAGGGGAGTACGGTGACCGTTATCGACTGACGGTCGGTCGGTTAAGTCGTCCCAGAGCGCTCGACGCGTCCGAGTACGGAGCAGATATGGCACCCAAACCCCGTTCCACCAAAGCGGCCCCGTCGCGCCGCGCGGAGATCCTCGACACGGCGCAGCGCCTGTTCATCGCCAAGGGCTTCCAGAACACGTCCGTCGAGGACATCATCGCCGAGATCGGGATCGCGAAAGGCACCCTTTACTACCATTTCTCCTCCAAGCACGAGATCCTGCGGGCCATCATCGGCAGGACGACCCAGCGGGCCGCCTCGGTCGCCAGGGCCGTCGCCGAAGGGCCGGGCGGCGCGATCGGCAAGTTCGCGGCAGTGGTGGCCGCCAGCCGGGTCGATCAGCCCGAGCGGGAACTCGCCGAGGAGCTCCACGCCAGCGGCAACGCGCAGTTCCACATACTCACCATCGTCGAGATGGTCCGGGCCCTCGCGCCCGTTCTCACCGATGTCGTCGAACAGGGGATCGTAGAAGGCGTCTTCTCCACCCCCCACCCGCGCGAGACCGTCGAGATCCTCCTCACCAGTGCGGGGATGCTGCTGGACGAGGGCATTTTCACCGGCGACCACGACGAGCTGGCGCGACGGACCCGCGGGCTCGTCCACGCGGCGGAGACCCTGCTCGGCTGCGAGCCCGGGACTTTCGCCTCCATGGCGTCCGGCGGCCCCCAGCCGATCCCCCACACCGATGCGGAGGCGCCCCAGTGCTGCTCAGACTCCTGAAAGCCGATCTCGCCCGCGGGCGCGCGGTGGCCGCAGTGCTGGTCGGCCTCGTCACGCTGGCGGTGGCGCTCGCCTCCGCGAGCGCCTCGCTCATCATCGACACGGTCAGTGCGGCGGACCGCCTCTCGGAGCGCGCCAGGGTCCCCGATCTCGTCCAGATGCACACCGGCGAGGCGGACTCCCGCGCGATCGCGCAATGGGCGGACTCGCGCGCGGACGTCGAGGACCACATGGTCATGCGGACACTGCCGGTCCCCAGGGCGCAGCTCTCCATCGGAGGGGCAGTGCAGGCCTCCTCGCACCTGGAGCCCGCCTTCGTCACCGCGCCCGAGCGCATCGATCTGCTGCTCGACGAGAACGGCGACCGCGTGCTGCCCGATCCTGGGCAGGTCTACCTGCCGGTCCACTACAAGGCGGCGGGCCTCGCCCAGGCAGGGGACACGGTCACGGTGGACACGGGGGAGTGGCGGATCGACTTGCGCGTGGCAGGTTTCCTCCGCGACGCGCAGATGAACGCCGCGATGGTCCCCTCCAAGCGGCTGGTCGTCAACCCCGAGGACTTCTCCTCGTTGGACGAGCACATCGGAGAAGTCGAGTACCTCATCGAGTTCGACTTGGCCGACGGGGCCAGCGCCGCCGCCGTCAGCGAGCAGTACAAGGCCGCTGGGCTCCCCAGCACGGGGATCGCGGTGACTGCGGCGCAGATCCAGCTGATGAACGCGTTGTCCACGATGCTGATCGCCGCAGTCGCGCTGGTGGTGGCCGGAGTGCTCGCCGCCGTTGCGGTGCTGGCGCTGCGCTACACGGTCCTGGCCGCCCTGGAGACGGACTTGCCCCAGGTGGCGGTCCTCAAGGCGATCGGCGCCCCCCAGGCGGGCATCCGGCGCCTCTACTCGCTCAAGTACGCGGTCATCGCCTCAACGGGCGGCTGCGCCGGCTACGCGCTGTCCCATCCGCTGGCCTCGTTCCTGCTGGCGCCGACCACCGTGTACCTCGGCACGCCGCCGACGACGGCGGGCGGCGCCGTGGTGCCCGTTCTCGTGGCGGCGGGCTTGGTGGCGGTGGTCGTCGGCTCCGCGTGGTTGGTCCTGCGCCGAATGGGCAGGATCAGTGCCGTTGAGGCGCTGCGCAGCGGGACCAGTGGAGGCGCGGGGCGCCCGCGCCTCCGGTGGAGGCTCTCGCGCGCCCGTCTGCTCGGCCCGCACGCGTGGCTCGGGGTGCGCGAGGCGCTGCGCCCCGCGAACGCCCTCCTGATGGGAGTCCTGGCCCTGTGCGCCTTCACCGCGGTGCTGCCCATGAACGTGTCGACGACCCTCGGCGACCCCCGCAGCGCGACGTACCTGGGGGTGGGCCAGGCGGATCTGAGGGTCGATGTCCGCTCAGGCGCCGCGGACATCGAGGAGATCGCCGACGACTTCGCCGCCGACCCGCGGATCGCCAAGCAAGTCGTCATCATGCGCAAGGATTACACGATGCGCAACAAGGATGGCGCATGGGCGCCAGTGCTCATCGACATCGGGGACCACAGCGCCTTCCCGGTGGACTACATGTCGGGGCGCGCTCCCCTGAACGACCAGGAGATCGCCCTGTCCCACAGCCAGGCGGCCGAGGCGGGCGCCGCCGTCGGCGCGACTGTGACGGTCAAGGGCTCCCAGGGCGAAAGGGATCTCGCGGTCGTCGGGGTGTACCAGGACATCACCAACAACGGGCTCACCGCGAAGGCGGTCTTCGACGACGCCACTCCCGCGCTGTGGCAGCTCATGTACGCGGACGTGGCGGACGGGGAGGACGCGGGGGAGGCCGCGGAGGACCTGGCGCGCGAGCACCCGGGGGCGCAGATCGTCCGGATGGGCGAGTACGCCTCGCAACTCTTCGGGGCGACCCAGTCGCAAGTGGACGTCCTGGCGGCGATGGCCCTCGCGGTGTCCCTCGGGCTCGCGTTCCTCATCACTGCCCTCTACTCCGTCCTGGTCCTCGCCCAGGAGCGCGGGAGGATCGCTGTTCTGCGGGCCCTCGGCTCGACCGTGCGCTCCATCGCGGGCCAGTACTTCATGCGCTTCGGCCTTGTCGCCGTGATCGGGGTCGCCCTGGGGGTCGTGATGGCGGCGACTGCCGGCGAACGGGCCGTGGGGCTGGTCCTCGCGAACCGCGGGGCCCCCGATCTGCACCTGCTGGCCGACCCATTGCTGATGGGCGTGGTGGTGCCGGCGGCGGTCCTGTGCGCCACCGCCGTGGCAGTGGGGCTCGCGCTCAGGCCCCTGCCCTCCATGACCCTGACCGACACCGACTGAGGAGTGCCAATGACCACCGCGACAAGCCGCAACGCGACCGGGGGCGCGACGCCCGCGTTGAGTGCCCGCCGTCTGAACAAGTCCTACGGGACGCCCGTTCTGGCGGGCCTCGACCTGGACATCGCCGACGGGGAGTTCGTCGCCATCATGGGCCCGTCGGGTTCCGGCAAGTCGACCTTGATGCACTGCCTGAGCGGAATGGACCGGCCCGACTCCGGCACGGTCACGGCGCGCGGACGAGAGATCACGGGACTGGGGGAGAAGGAGCTCGCATCGCTGAGGCTGACGGAGTTCGGTTTCGTCTTCCAGCAGGCGCACCTCATGGCGACCCTGAACCTGCTGGACAACATCGTCCTTCCGGGGTTCCTGGCGGAGCTGCGCCCGCGTGAGGAGGTCGTGGGGCGCGGACGCGCCCTCATGGAGGAGATGGGGATCGGCGAGTGCGCCTCGAGCGGCGTCACCGAGGTATCGGGAGGGCAGTTGCAGCGCGCGGGCATCTGCAGGGCCCTGATCAACGACCCCGCGGTGCTCTTCGCGGACGAGCCGACGGGGGCGCTCAACTACTCCGCGGCGACCTCCATCCTCGATCTGTTCGGACGGGTCCACGCCTCCGGCGCCACGATGGTGGTCGTCACCCACGACGCGCGCGTCGCGGCCCGCGCCGACCGTGTGCTGGTCCTGGTTGATGGCGGGATCGTCGAGGATCTGCGCCTGGGGCCCTACGAGGAGGAGATGGCCCAGGCTCGCCTGGAGACGGTGGCCGCCGCCCTGCACCGCCACTCGGTGTGAGCGCCCCGCGGGTGCGGCGCGCGGGGGCCCTGCCCGGCGCCCGCCTTGTTCCGCAACGACCGGCCACCATGTGGGGAGGGGTGCCGGAACCCCTCCCGGTGGACTACAGTCAAGGAAGCGAAAAAGGCGGGCCAAGCAATGGCAGCGCACCGAGGGCCGGGAACGGCCCGGACAACCCCAGGAGTCGCGGCATGAGTGAGAACACACCCTCCGCAGCAGGAGACACCGGTCCCAGCATCGACGAGGTCATCGCCTCGAAGGAGGGCAGGAGCACCCAGCTCAAACGCAAGCTCTCCGGCCGCCACATGCGGATGATCGCCATCGGCGGCGCGATCGGCACCGGCCTGTTCGTCGCCTCGGGCGCCACCGTGTCCAAGGCGGGCCCGGGAGGCGCCCTCGTCTCCTACGCGGCGGTCGGGATCATGGTCCTGCTCCTCATGCAGTCCCTCGGCGAGATGAGCGCCCACCAGCCGATCGCGGGCTCCTTCCAGACCTACGCCACGAAGTTCATCAGCCCCTCCTTCGGTTTCGCGATGGGGTGGAACTTCTGGTTCAACTGGGCGATCACCGTCGCCGCCGACCTGGTGGCCTCGGGCCTGGTCATGTCCTACTGGTTCCCCACCGTGCCCTCGTGGGTGTGGGCAGGGAGCTTCCTGGCGTTCCTCGTCATGCTCAACGCGCTCTCCGCCCGCGTGTACGGCGAGGCGGAGTTCTGGTTCGCGACCATCAAAGTGGTCACCGTCGTCGTCTTCCTGATCGCCGGGGTCGCCATGATCTTCGGCGTGATGGGATCGGCCTCCCCGGGGCTGACGAACTGGACCCTCGAGGACGGCCCCTTCCACAACGGGTTCCTGGGCGTCGTCGCCGTGTTCATGATCGCAGGCTTCTCGTTCCAGGGGACGGAACTGGTGGGCATCGCCGCGGGCGAGTCGGAGAACCCGCACAAGGACGTGCCCAAGTCGATCCGCGCGGTCTTCTGGCGCATCATGATCTTCTACATCGGGGCGATCGCCGTCATCGGCACGCTGCTGCCCTTCACCGACCCGAACCTGCTGGCCGCCAGCGAGACGAACGTCGCCCAGTCCCCCTTCACCCTGGTGTTCGCGCGCCTGGGCATCGGCGGCGCAGCGGCCATCATGAACGCCGTGATCCTCACCTCCATCCTGTCGGCGGGCAACTCCGGGCTGTACGCGGCCTCGCGGATGCTGCACTCCATGGCCCTAGTGGGGCAGGCGCCCAAGGTGTTCAGCTACGTGAGCCCCCACGGGGTGCCGGTCAACGCCATGGTCGTCACCGCGCTGATGGGAGGGTGCGCGTTCCTGACGGCGCTGGTCGGCGAGGGCGTCGCCTACACATGGCTGGTGAACATCGTCGGCCTGTCCGGGATCGTCATGTGGCTGGGCATCGCCGCGGCGCACTGGCGCTTCCGCCGCGCCTACGTGCGCCAGGGGTACTCCCTGGACGACCTGCCCTACCGCTCGCCCTTCTTCCCGGCGGGGCCGATCCTGGCCTTCTCCATGTGCATCATCATCATGATCGGCCAGGTCTACGAGGCGTTCGTGCAGGGGACGTACATGGAGGTCCTGCCCTCCTACATCGGCCTGCCCCTGTTCCTGATCGTGTGGCTGGGGTTCCACCTGGTCAAGCGCGACCGGGTGGTCGCCCTGGACGACATGGACGTCAAGGGCGTGCGCGTCGACGACATGTCGCGCCGTCGTCGCCAGTAGCGCAGGGGCGCCTGGCTGGTTCCTCACAGCGCCGCTTCCAGGGCAGCTGTCCGTTGGCGCTGGACGACGGCCTGAGAATGCGCTCCTCGTGGGCCCTCGCGACTGGTGGGGCGCGGATCCCCGGGGTCGCTACGGCTGCGCGCTGGCCCCGTCCGCACCCCGCCGCGGTGGTTGGCGGGAAAGGTGAAGCGCCACCGGGGATGTGGCACAGTGACCGCATGGATTGTTCTCGTACCGTTCGGTTTCTCGCTATTGGTGTTACCGCACTGATCGGATTGGCCGCATGTTCCCCGCTGACGCCGAAACCCGCGAGCGGGGGAGCGGCCCCAGCCGCCACTCCGGCCGCCAACGGGCGGACGGCCGAGGCGGGCGGCCCCTGCGCCTCCGGATCCATCAGCGTCGACGCCCAGGAGGACGCCTCGTCGGGTGCCGCGACGCGCAAGGTCGACCTGGTCGTCACGAACACGGGCTCCGCGCCGTGCTCCCTCACCGGATACCCGGGCGTCGTGTTCGCGGCCAGCGGGGTCCAGATCGGGCGGCCCGTCGTCGAGTCAAGCAGGGTCGCGGAGGCCACCACGGTCTCCCTGGGCCCCGGGGCGAGCGCGGTGGCCACGCTGCACATCATCGACCCGTCCGCGTTGACGAGCTGCAAGGAGGAGGACTTCACGGAGATCTGGGTGTCGCTCGCCGCCGAGGACGACACCATAGGGGTCGACTTCTCCGGCAAGACCTGCTCGAACACCACTAACGCGAACATCGACCCGTACCAGGCGAGGTGACAGCGGGCCCCACCTCAGCGGTGGCCGTCGCCCGGCGGCGCGCCACAGGGGAGGGGCCTGGTGGTCGGCACCCCGCGGAGACTAGGATGGACACATGGTGAAGAAGCTGCGTATGATGACCGCTGCCCTGGCCTGCGTGGCGCTGGGCGCCTGCGCTCCCGGCGGCACCGCCCAGAGCGGAACCGGTTCGCAGAGCGCGACCGGTGGCGCCTCGGGCACCGCCCAGCCCCCGGCCACGGGAGCGCCCCAGTCCGGAGCGGCCACGGCCTCGCCGTCCCTGCCGCCCCCCGACGTGGAGGGGCTGCCGTGCACGGCCGAGGAGCTCCAGGCGTCCCTGGGGGAGAAGACGACGAACGGCGGGACCACCACGGTCACGATCTCCTTCTGGAACGGCAGCAGCCAGGAGTGCACTATCAGCGGCTTCCCGCAGGTGTCCTTCATGTCGTCGCAGACGAACGAGACCGTGGGCTTGGAGGCAATTCGCGACGGCGAGGATCCGGGGAACATCTTCAAAGTGCTCCCCCAGGAGTCGGCGCACGCGATCCTCACGCTCGACGACCCTGCCGCGGCCGGGTGCTCCACCGCCAGCGCGGACCTGGTCACCGTGGTCCTGCCCGGCGACACGGCGCAAGTGACCCTGAGCCACGCGGGCCTCAGCGTGTGCTCGGACGCGGCCAGCGCCGTGGTGGGCCCGCTGGAACCGGGGGCCTGAACCGACGCGCGGGAATCTCCGGCGGCCTCACTCCATCTCGATCGGTCCTGCCAGCAGTGCGCCCTCGGTGTCGAGGCGGGTGATCGCCAGGGAGGCGGTCGCCCCGTCCAAGCGCCCGGCGTTGCGCGCCTCGAGCACCCTGGCGCGGGCGAAGTCGATGCACTCCAGACGCAGGGCGGTCTCGTCCTCGTCGAAGAAGGAGAACTCCTCCTCGGAGGCGGCCTGGAGCATCCGCTGCTCGCGGCGCTCGTAGGACTCGCGGATCGCGTTGACGAGGTCCTCGTCCTCGACGCCGATCCGCTGGGCCATGGAGGGGAGTTCTTCCACGAGGTCGCGCTCCTCGTAGGCGGTCCCCCCGAAGGACCCAGGGATCGACAGGGCCATCGCCAGGGAGATGGCCCCCCGGAATCCAGCGACCGTCGACACGAGGCGCCTCCGGATGTTCGTGCGGCGCTCGCGCTGCTGGGGGCGGCGGTCCAGGGCCCGGATGCTGAAGATGATGGCGTGGTGGCCCACGAAGCGCGCGGCCACCATCGCAGAGTAGATGATCGGGATCAGGACGAGGCCGCGGACCAGCTCCTGGTGGGGGAGCCGGCGCACGATTTCGGGCAGGGACAGCCCCACCATGATGAACAGCACGGTGTTCATCAGGTAGGTGAGAACCGACCAGAAGGGGAACCCGACGAGGCGGATGGCGGAGTCGTTGGCGTTCCCGTTGTACCGGGAGCAGACGATGCCGCAGGTGACGACGGCGAGCACGCCGGAGCCCTGGAGCTCCTCGGCGAGGAAATAGGTGGTGAAGGGGACTGTGAGCGCGATCAGGTTCGACAGCATCGCGTCGGTCCTGCTGGCGTTCCATTTCGCCCACAGCAGCACTGCGGCCGCGCCGCAGACAACGCCATTGCCAGGCCCGCCGCCATGATGATCGCCGAGGTGATGGCCACCAGGACGGTTGCCGAGAGGATGATGCCCCGCAGCGCCCGGCGCATGCCGTTGAGCGAGACGGACAGCGCCTCCCAGTACAGCAGGACCGGGAGGAACACAGTGAGGACGACCTCGCTGGGCAGTCCCGCGCCCTCGGCACCCGGCGCGAACGAGGCCACCAGGCCAGCGACGATCAGCATGACGGGGCCGATCAAGCGGAAACGGTTGGTGAGCGCCGTCGCCACGATGGCCGCGACGCAGACGATGATGAGCAGTTCAAGACTCATGGGGGTGGCTGATCTGCACGGGAATGGGCTGGGGCTGTCGACCTGTATGTCGGCTCCCGAGTGCCCGCCCAGCGGAGGCCGGTGATGGAGCGAAAGCGCGCGGGGCGCTGGGGCAGGCCGGACCGGGGCTGCCCGCTCCTGGGCGGGCGGTGACGCCAGCACCCCACGGCCTCATTGGCTGTCGGTGTTGGGGTCCGTGTCCGTGGGGCCGTCCGTCGGGGTGTTTGCGTCTTCGGAGCCACTGGGGCTCGTGGAACCACCCGGATCGGCGGGACCACCGGGATCGGCGGAACCGCTGCGATCGGCGGGACCACCCGGATCGACGGGACTACCCGGGGCCCTGGGCTTGGTGGTTCCTCCCGAGTTCACCGCGTGGATGATCTCTCGCAATCCCCAGGCGAAGATGGCGGCGATGAAGTGGAAGGGCAACCATCTGGCCACGAGCTCCCAGTCGGAACCAACGAGCAAACCGTACAGGATCCGCCCCAACCACCATAGGACCGCCACATCGGAGGCCATGGCCCCCATGATCACCACGGCTTTCCATGCTCCGGCGTGGTCGAGGAACTTCTGGGAGATGGACGCCAGCACCTGGATGAAGGTGAAGAAGCCCATGAAGCCGAAGAAGTAGAACAGAACGAGATCCCCGCTCACAGAGAGGAGAAGCCCGATCAGGAATGCCACGTGGAGCAACAGGTAGCGGATGATGAAGGTGAGGATCCCCCGGGGGTCTTTCGCGCGCGCCATGCCACTAGGCTAACGGGTTCGTGCTACGGGGGTGAGCCCGTCAGGGGCCGTCCCGATATGCGGGTGTTCGACTGATCGTCTGGCCCAGTGCTGCGGCACGGCGCCCGTCCTTCGCCGCGAGAACCGCGGGGCCTCGGGATCCCGTGTTCGAGTTCCGGTAACGGCGCCCGCGGCCGCCGTCGCCACGATGGCCGCGACGCAGACGATGATGAGCAATTCAAGACTCATGGGGGTGGCTGATCTGCACGGGAATGGGCTGCGGCTGTCGACTGTATGTCGGCTCCCGAGTGCCCGCCTCGCGGAGGGGCGCAGTGATGCGAAGCGCACGCGGGGAGGGGGATGCGCCGGATGGATGCGGGGCCCGGTTCCGCGGATCCGGGGACGAGGCTGGGGCCGGGTTCCGTGGGACAGGACGAAGGCTGCCCGGGCCGCAGGGAGTGGACGCGCCTACTCCAGTAGGCGCTGGTATGTTCTGCGCGCTTTCATCGCATGGATGATTTCCTCCGTTTGATCGTCCCAGCGCAGGACAACCAGTTCAAGGAGGCGCATGGATTGGTCGAAACCGAGGCGAGACTCCCGCTGGGGATGGTCGTCGTCAAGCGAAGCCGTGAATCGGCACCCGTTCGTCGCCGCGAGTACCGCGGCTTCTTCGGAGATCCCGTATTTCAGTGCCGATGGTCTCAAAATCATGAGATGAAGGCGCGCAGGGCGTCGCGTATCACCGTGGAACGCGTGCCCCCATTCTTATCCGCGTAGCGGTCGATGCCGTCGATCTCGTCATCAGTGAGGCGCACCGAGATGGTCCGCGCGGGTTGGTCTCCACGGCGGGGGCGTCCCCGGCGCCGGAGGGCTTCAACGTCGTAGCCATGCTCGGCCTCCGCGACCCAGTCGTCGATCTGCGCCTCGGAAACGGGGTGTCCGTTCATCGCTCTCACCCTATTATCGTAGTACGAAAATGTGGTGAGGGGAAGTGGGGCCACTGTCGATAGCCGACGGCGCGCTCCCCGCCGGGATCCGTGGACCGGCGGTCGTTGACACCCCTGTGGCGAACGCCCTCCAGGCGAGTGTGCACTGGGATACACTTGCGGGGAATCCATCGGCCTGGGGAAAGGGATGAGAACGTGGGGAAAGCGGAGGAGCGCGCGCAGCTGCACAAGGCGATCTGGAAGATCGCCAATGACCTGCGCGGCAGTGTGGACGGCTGGGACTTTAAGGCCTATGTGCTGGGGTTCTTGTTCTACCGCTTCATATCGGAGAACCTGACGGACTACCTCAATGCCGAGGAACGCGCGGCCGCGGACGGCGACCCCGATTTCGACTACGCCCGCCTCGACGACGCCGATGCCGAGTTCGCCCGCGAGGAGATCGTGAGGACGAAGGGCTTCTTCATCCGTCCCTCAGAATTGTTCTGCAATGTGCGGGCTGTGGCGCGCTCCGACGAGAACCTCAACGAGAGGCTCTCCAGGGTGTTCCGGTATATCGAGGGCTCGGCCCAGGGCACGGGGTCGGAGTCGGACCTGCGGGGCCTCTTCGACGACATCGACGTGAACTCCGCGAAACTGGGGAACACGGTGGCCGAGCGCAACGCGAAACTGGTCAAGATCATGGACGCCATCGGCGACCTCGACTTGTCTTACGGACGGTCGTCGATCGATGCCTTCGGTGACGCCTACGAGTACCTGATGACCATGTATGCCTCCAGCGCGGGCAAATCGGGTGGCGAGTTCTTCACCCCGCAGGAGGTCAGCGAGGTCTTGGCGACGATCGCAGCCGACGGGCGCGCCCGTGTTGGCCGCGTCTACGACCCGTGCGCGGGATCGGGATCCCTGCTGCTGAAGTTCGCGAAGGTGCTGGGGACGGAGAACGTGGGCGCGTTCTTCGGCCAGGAGATCAACCTCACGACCTACAACCTGTGCCGGATCAACATGTTTCTTCACGACGTGAACTTCTCACATTTCGACATCGCTCTGGGCAACACGCTGACGGCCCCGGCGCACTGGGATGACCAGCCCTTCGACGCCATCGTCTCCAATCCGCCCTACTCGACGAAATGGGTCGGCAAGGACGATCCGGCGCTCATCAACGATCCGCGTTTCTCCCCGGCGGGCGTCCTGGCGCCCAAGTCTTACGCGGACCTGGCCTTCACGATGCACATGCTGGACTGGCTGGACGTGGCGGGCACGGCCGCCATCGTCGAGTTTCCGGGCGTGCTCTACCGCGGGGGAGCGGAGGCGCAGATCCGCCGCTACCTGGTGGACAACAACTTCGTGCACGCGGTCATCCAACTGCCGCCGGACTTGTTCTTCGGCACGACGATCGCCACCTGTGTCATCGTGTTGAAGAAGTCCAGGCCGGATTCCCGTGTCCTCTTCGTCGACGCTTCGAAGGAGTTCGTGCGCGAGGGCAACAAGAACCGCTTGGCCGCGCCGAACCGGGAGCGCGTCCTCTCCCTGCTGGCGGCCAGGGCCGACGAGGCGCACGTGGCGGCCTTGGTCTCCCAGCAGGCCATCGCGGACAACGACTACAACCTGTCGGTGTCGAGTTACGTGGAGCCGGAGGACACTCGTGAGGAGGTCGACATCGTCGCCCTCAACGCCGAGATCGCGCAGATCGTCGCCCGCCAGGAGCGGCTGCGCGCCTCCATCGACCAGATCGTCGCCGAACTGGAGGCCGACGAGGCGGGGGCCGCTCCCACGCAGGCCAGTCCCGTCGGTTCTGACGCGTCGGGCGCCACAGGGGTAGGCGCTGGCGACGGCGCTGCGGAGGAGGAGCGATGAGTCGTCTATCCGAGTTGGTTCGGGATCTGTGCCCGGACGGGGTGGAGTACAGGCCGCTGGGCGAGGTAGCTGTCCTAGAGCGGGGGACTCCTATAACGAAGAAACAAATCGGTACCGGGGATATTCCCGTAATCGCGGGAGGTCGCGAGCCCGCGTACTCCCATAATGTTGCGAACAGAGAGGGGGAGACGCTCGTCGTTGCAGGATCCGGCGCTTACGCGGGTTACGTGTCCTACTGGGATCGTCCTGTATTTGTTTCGGACGCTTTCTCGGTCAAAGTCGACGGCAAGGCTCTCCTTCCGCGGTTCGTCTACCACTGGATGCTAGGCAGTCAGAATAAGATACACTCATTCAAGAGTGGGGGAGGTGTTCCCCATGTTTACGCGAAGGACGTTGCGAGATTGCTGTGTCCTATTCCGCCGCTTGAAGTGCAACAGGAAATTGTGAGAATATTAGACCAGTTCACGATGCTGGAAGCGGAGCTGGAAGCGGAGCTAAAAGCCCGGCGCAAGCAGTACGAGTACTACCGCGATCTTCTCATCGAGTCCTGCGATCGAACGGGTGAGGGTCTTCTTGGTGATAGTTCTTCGATCTTTCGGGGCGCATCGCCGCGACCTATTCGTTCTTATGTGACGCGGAGTGGTGGTGTTCCATGGATTAAGATCGGCGATGTTGGTTCCGATGACAAGTACGTTACCCACACTGCTGAGTGTATTACTTCTGAAGGCGCAAAGAGGTCTCGTAGAGTATTTCCTGGGAACTTCATTCTGTCAAATTCCATGAGTTTTGGCAGGCCGTATATTTCTAAAATTGAGGGTTGCGTCCATGATGGATGGCTCATTGTGTCATCGTTCGATGAGGCCTATATTTCGGACTTTCTTTACCATTTGCTGCGCTCTTCATTGGTGCAGATGAGTTTTCGGCAGCGTGCTGGACGTGGGACTGTTCGTAATCTCAATGTGGATATCGTGGCCGCGACTCAGGTTCCTTTAGTTCCACTCGAAGAGCAGAAGCGGGTGCTTCGTCTTCTCGATCGTTTCGATGCCCTGGTCAATGACATTTCGTCCGGCCTGCCCGCGGAGATTGCAGCCCGGCGCAAACAGTACGAGCACTACCGCGATCGTTTGCTGTCATTCCCAGAAAAGGAGGCCTGACCGCGGTGGTGGGCAAACACATCGAGCTCTTCCTGGTCGACGGGGAAGCAGGCGGCATTACAACGGCAAACGTGTCCGGGTGGACCGGGCACATCCTGGTTGGCCCCCGCACTGAACTCGCGCGCCTGCTTGGTCGTAAGGAAGCGTCGCGCAATGGCGTTTACCTGCTGCTCGGCGACAATCCCGAGTGCGTCGACGGTGTGCGCTGCTACATCGGTAGAACGGAGGATTTCAGCAGGCGCTTCCGCGACCACGACCGTCAGAAGGACTGGTGGGACCGGGCCGTCCTGGTCTCCTCGCGGGAAGACGCCTTCAACGAAGGGCACTGGGGCTACCTGGAGGCGCGCATGGTCGAGGTCGCCATGCGCGCGAAACGGGCAACCCTCAAGGACAACTCCCAGATCCCGCAGGCGCGAAAACTCTCGGAGGCCCAGCAATCCGACGCGGAGGCATTCTTCACCCAGATGCGCTCGATTCTGCCTGTCCTGGGGGTCCAGGTGTTCCGTGAGACCCAGCCCCTGCCTCGCGAGGAGGAGAGTACCACGGCGGAGGACAGTCCTGTTTTCTGTTACGTGCTTTCGAAGCGGGGAATCGATGCCCGCGCCCGGGTGATCGGCGGCGAATTCGTCGTCCTCCAAGGTTCGCGCGTTACGCCTGAGGTCACCAGTCCGCAGCGCTACCAGCGGATTCACGCGCTCCACTCCCAGCTGGTCGCCGACGGCACCATACGGGTCGAGGGGGATCATGGGGTACTCACGCGCGACGTCAGCTGCTCCAGTCCCTCAGCAGCCGCCTCACTGGTCGTGGGCCACTTCAGAAACGGGCGAAAGAGCTGGAAATGGGACGACCACGACCAGGAGAAGACCTACGCTCAATGGGAGGAGCGCGGCCTCGGGGACTGATCGCCGGTTCCGAGATCGGTGACGGTGCGGCAACGCTCTGACGAGGAGTCCGGAAAACAGTAGGGGACGCGTGACGATCACGCGCCCCCTACTACGTCTGGAGGACTCAGTCCTTCAGACCACCAGAACCGGGTTCTTGCTGTAATATTTGCGAATCGCGTCCTTCGTGATCACGGTGGTCGACGGCTCCGAAGGCGGGAGGTCGCCACGCGCATCCTTCCACGGCGCTTCGCTGTGCGTGCGCTCGGAGAGCTCGGCGCCCGAATAGGTGCCGAAGGCGGCGCACACCTCCGCGATGAGGGATTCCTCCTCGGTGCTCAAAGCGCCCTCGGCGAGCGCGCCATCCAGTTCGCCGGGCCGGATGAGGAACTTCCCGGCGTGGAGCGCGAAGAGTTCGGGCGCCACAGGGCCCCCGCGCCACGCGCGGAAGTCCTCGGGGAACAATGGCCGACCCGTGCGCACGAGGTGCTCCGCCTGAGCATAATACGCGAGTTTCTGCAACTTCATCGTCGTGACGGTACCGGTCTCGGCTAAAATGCGCGCTGCGACATCAACAATGCGTGCCATGGTCTCCTCCTCTCGAAGTCACAGTACACTGTACGGCATGAAGGGAGAGACTCGGGCACCTGTCAGTAGGACACGTGCCACGAAATTTGGAAAATGCCTGCGCGAAGATCCGGACGACCGCGAGGCGCTGGGTGTCGCCCAGCAGTGGCGGGTGCAGCACTTCCCCGCGACGGGGGTGTGTTTCGGGGAGGTCGTCGAGTGTGCTGAGCAGTTCGAGAACGCGGTAGCTGTCTACAGGCTGAAGCGAATGGCTTCAATCATTAAGAAACTGCAACGTCCGGAGCGGAAGTTCGAGCTCGGCGCCCTTGATGACATCGGTGGCTGTCGGCTGATTGTTGAAACGGTAGACGATGTTTACGCGGCCGCCAAGTGGTTGAATGACCGCCTGGAAATAAAGGCGATTAAGGACTACGTCGAAAAGCCGCAGAATAGTGGGTACCGTTCCTACCATGCAATTTACAAGGTTCCTGTGAACGCGGTTGTGTATCGTATCGAGGTTCAGATACGCACACGGCTACAGCACCTATGGGCAACGGCGGTGGAGGCTGTTGGAGAGATATACAACATAGAGTACAAAAGTCCGCACGTTCGTAAGGGGCTGCGTGGCGAGGAGGCGTTGCACGACAGTTTTTTGCGTCTGGCCTCACGGTTGTTCGCGGACGAGGAGGGAACTGCGGCAGTACCGGGTACTCCGGAATCGTCGGATGGAGTGCGTGACGAGTTGCGCATGCTGTCCGAACGAACCTCGCTGCTTGCCGATCTGAAGGTGGCGAGGAACGGGGTTTCGGTCGTTTGTTCAAACGCGGACGCGGAGAATTACTTCCTTCTGTGCTTGGTGCGAGAGCTTCAGTTCTTCGATATTGTGGGATACTCGCATTTCGAGGATGCCGTTGACGAGTATTTTAAGATAGAAAACCCCGAGCTGTTCGGAGAGCAAGTTCAGGTGGGTAGTGAGGTTTCAGCGGTGGAACCCGGTTTTGATAACGTTGTGCTTGTCCGCGCACAGAGTGCTGAGCAGGTGAGTGACAGTTACTTGAACTACACTTTGGGAGTCGGCCAGTTCGTCGACCACGTCGAACGGTTGATCGGGGGTTGAGCCAGGACGTGACATGATCGCGCGTCTGTCGTCCATGCTACGTCATCACGGGCTACGCCAATGCGCGCGACGTCCGGTGGCCCGTCACCGTCGGGCGCCGCAGGGGACGCAGACGCGCCCGCCTGGGGCTACCATCGTTCCAGTCGAACCACGCCAGCAGAAAGGTCCCCGGATGGCCGCCGAAGCCCACCACCCGATCATCGAGCCCATCGTCCTCACCGATGATGCCACCGTGGTGGGCCTCTACGAGCCCGTGCCCCGTGAGGGCGGCGCGCACCAAAGCGAAGCCGAACTGGAGGCGGCCCTCATCCGCCAACTGAGGGCGCAGGCCTACGAGTACGTGCGGATCACCGACGAAGCGGCGCTCACCGCGAACCTGCGAGCCCGCCTCGAGGACCTCAACGACTACCGGTTCAGCGATGACGAGTGGAAGCGGTTCTTCGAGGCGTCCATCCGGACCCCTGGCGATGGCGTCATCGAGAAAGCGCGGCGCATCCAGGAGGACCATGTCCAGAACCTGATCCGCGACAACGGTGAGACCAAGAACATCTACCTCATTGACAAGCAGCACATGCACCGAAACTCGCTGCAGGTCATCAACCAGTACGAGGCCACGACCGCCTCGCGCTCGAACCGCTACGACGTGACGATCCTGGTCAACGGACTGCCCCTGGTCCACATCGAACTCAAACGGCGCGGAGTCGCCATCCGCGACGCCTTCAACCAGATCAGCCGCTACCAGCGCGACTCCTTCTGGGCGGGGGCAGGACTCTTCGGCTACGTGCAGGTCTTCGTCATCTCGAACGGCACCCACACCAAGTACTACTCCAACACCGTGCGCCTGTCCCAGATCACTGAGAACCAGTCGGGCAGACGCGAGGTCAAGGCCGCCGCCTCCAAGTCCTTCGAGTTCACGTCGTGGTGGTCCGACGCCGCCAATAACCCGATCACCGACCTCATGGACTTCACGAGGACGTTCTTCGCCAAGCACACGCTGCTGGCGGTGCTCACCCGCTACTGCGTCCTCACCGTCGAGGACCAGCTCATGGTCATGCGGCCCTACCAGATCGCTGCCACGGAAGCGATCCTGCGGCGGATCAACTCGGCGACCCTCAACAAGCAGACGGGTAGGCTTGCGGCCGGGGGTTACATCTGGCACACAACCGGATCGGGTAAGACCCTCACGTCGTTCAAGACCGCGAAACTAGCGGCGGGCATGGAGGGCATCGACAAGGTCCTCTTCGTCGTCGACCGCAAGGACCTGGACCACCAGACCATCAAGGAGTACAACCGGTTCGCCGCGGGCACTGTCTCCGCGAACCAATCGACCCGCCAACTCGCCGGGCAGATCAACGACCCCGGAGTCCGCATCATCGTCACCACGATCCAGAAGCTCTCCAACTTCGTGTCCAGCACCACCAACCGGGGCCACACGATCTACGGCGGCCACGTCGTCATCATTTTCGACGAATGCCACCGCAGCCAGTTCGGGGACATGCACGCCGCGATCACCAAGGCATTCCGCAACTACCACCTCTTCGGTTTCACAGGCACGCCCATTTTCGCTCAGAACGCCTCGAGCGGCGGGAAGGCCAACCTGCGGACCACCGCCCAGGCGTTCGGCGACCAGCTGCACTCCTACACCATCGCAGACGCCATCCGCGACAACAATGTCCTGCCCTTCAGGATCGACTACGTCAACAGCTTCTCCGTGGCCCCGCACGTGGACGCGAAACTGGTGGCGGGCATCGACACGGAGACCGCGTTCATGGACCCCCGGCACATCAGCCAGGTCGTGACCTACATCCGCGAGCACTTCGACCAGAAGACCCTCCGACACTCCTCCTACACTTTGAGCGATCGCAGGGTGCGGGGCTTCAACTCCCTGTTCGCCACCGCCTCCATCAAAGCGGCGCGCGCCTACTACCAGGAGTTCGCCCGCCAGCAGCGCGGCCTGCCGCAGGCCCAGCGCCTCAGCGTTGGCATCATCTACTCCTACGCGCCGAACGCCGAGGCGCCCGACGCCGGCGGCTTCCTCTCTGAGGAGGGGATGGACCCCTCGGCCCTCACTCATGACGACCGCGCTTTTCTGGACATGGCGATCAGGGACTACAACCGGCAGTTCGACACGAACTATGACTCTTCCGCCCAGGGTTTCGAGGGGTACTACGCGGATATCTCGCGGCGCCTGTCCTCCAAGCAGATCGACTTGGTCATCGTGGTGGACATGTTCCTCACAGGTTTCGACTCCAAGTCGCTCAACACCCTCTGGGTGGACAAGAACCTGCGCAGCCACGGGTTGATCCAGGCGTTCTCGCGCACCAACCGCATCCTCAACTCCGTGAAGACCTACGGGAACATCGTGTGTTTCAGGAACCTGGAGCAGGAGACCGAGGACGCCATCGCCCTCTTCGGCAACAAGGAGGCGCGCGGGCAGGTGCTGCTCAAGTCCTACCAGGAGTACCTTGACGCTCACGCCGAGGCCGTGGCGCGGTTGCTCCTTGAGTTCCCCCTGCCGCTGGGACTCATCGCGTCCGAAGATGCGCAGCGGGAATTCGTTGTGCTCTTCGGTAAAATCCTCCGCCTGCGCAACATCCTCGCGTCCTTCGATGACTTCGCTGCCGACGACCCCATCTCCGCGCGCGACATCGAGGACTACCGCAGCGCCTATCTGGACCTCTACCAGGAGATGCGCCAGCACGCCGCCGCCGACAAGGAACCCATCAACGCGGACCTCGTCTTCGAGATCGAGTTGGTCAAACAGGTTGAGGTGAACGTCGACTACGTCCTGATGCTGGTTGAGCAGCACCGTGCCAGCAGGGGGGACGGCGACGATGTGGAGATCCCCGTCGAGATCACGCGCGCCCTGAAATCCAGCCCCTCACTGCGTGACAAGCGCGACCTCATAGAGGACTTCTACAGGCGCGTGTCGTTGAGCGGGGACGTGGCAACCGAGTTCGCGCGCTACGTCGCCGAGCGCCGAGAGGCCGAACTGGAGGGGATCATCGAACGCGAGAACCTGCGCGAGAACGCCAGCGAGTTCGCCCACCGCGCACTGGCGGAGGGGTTCGTCTCCGAGGAGGGGACCGGTTTGTCGAGCATCCTGCCCCATATGTCGCGCTTCGCCCGGGGTGGTGGCCGCGCCGAGAAGAAGGCCAGGGTACTCGATGCCCTGCGCGCCTGGGTGTCACGGTTCATGAACCTGGGCGGGCGGTGACGCCAGCGCCCCACGGCCTCACCGGTCGTCGGCCTTGGGGTTCGTGTCCGTGGGGCTGACCGTCGGGGCGTCTGCGTCTTCGGAACCGCTTGGGCTCGCGGAACCATCCGGATCGGTGGGACCACCGGGATCTGCGGGACCACCCGGATCGACGGAAGCACGCTGATCGGTGGGACGACTCGGAATGATGGGACCACTCGGGTTCCTGGGCTCGGCAGTTCCTCCCGAGCTCACCGCGTGGATGATCTCGCGCAGCCCCCAAGCCAGGAACGCGGCGAGGAAATGTAAGGGGAGCCAGCTGACGACGAACTCCCAGTCGGAACCGCCGAACAGGCCCCTGAGCATCCACCCCAACCACCATAGGACCGCCACATCGGAGGCCATGGCCCCCATGATCACCACGGCTTTCCATGCTCCGGCGTGGTCGAGGAACTTCTGGGAGATGGACGCCAGCACCTGGATGAAGGTGAAGAAGCCCATGAAGCCGAAGAAGTAGAACAGAACGAGATCCCCGCTCACAGAGAGGAGAAGCCCGATCAGGAATGCCACGTGGAGCAACAGGTAGCGGATGATGAAGGTGAGGATCCCCTGGGGGTCTTTCACACGTGCCATGCCACCAGGCTAACGGGTTCCAGACAAGGGGGTAAGCCCCCCCGAGCACTGTTCTGATGCTGGCCCCGGGTCCGGGCCGACGCCGGGGGCGGGCTTGTCGTTGGCGCGAGGGGCGGCCTTGCCGCTGCGATTATGCCCCGCGGTGCTCAGTGCCTTCCTCGGGATCGAGGCGGTCAGCGCGCCGTCAATCGAGCGCGCGGCCCTGGTGGACCGCACTAGCCAGGACGGCGGCGATGTCGGCGCGGACCACCAACGAGCGGTCCGCGATCTCATGCGGAGCACAGGCGTCGAGGGCCACCGTCGCGTAGCGCGCCTCCGGGTTCTCCAGTGTGCGCCGCCAGAACGGGTACTTGATGATCCCGGGGGTGTTCGCCCCCACTCCGAGCTCGAGGTGGAGGACGCGCCCGCGCTCATGGGAGGCGCAGAAGTCCGCGTAGCGGCGCGCGGCCGCCTCCCAGCCGTCGTCCTGGACGAAACGCCCGTCGATGCGCAGGTTCGTCGTCATCGGGCCCGAGCAGCGGGGGCAGCGGGGGAGCAGCGGGGAGGGCACGCGCATCGCGTGCTCGGCGGCGACCATCGCCTCCACCGCGCTGCGGTTGTCGTAGGTGGCGTTGTGGCAGGGGGTGGCGCACTGGAAGAGCCCGTAGTCGCCCTGCGTGTAGAAGAGGCGCTCCTTGGGGAAGCCCGCCATTTGGAAACGGTGGTCGACGTTGGTGGTCACGACGAAGAAGTCGCGGTCCCGCACCAGGTCCATAAGGTCGCGGTACACGTTGCCCGCGGTGGCCTCGTAGCGCAGCAAGGAGATCAGCCTGGCCCAGAACGCCCACCGCTCCTCGGGGGTCGGGAAGGGGTAGAAGCCGCCCGAGTACGCGTCCGTGATGCCGCGGGCCTCCATGAAGTCGGCGAAGTGCTCCTCGAAGACCGGGCCCGCGTGGGCGTCGCCGTTCGCGATGGACAGGACCGCGCCCGCGCCGATGACGATGGCGTCGGCCCACTCCACCAGCGAGGACAGAGCGGCGCCAGCCCCGCCTCCGTCCGCGCTCACGGTCCCCGGTCGCGCTCGCTGCCCCAGTCCGTCCGCGCTCACAGCCCCAGTTCCCTCCGGTAGAGTTCCTCGTCGCGCGCACCGAACACGTCGAAGACCACGCGCATGCGGGAGGCGCCGGGCGCGGCGGAGTCCAGGAACGCGGCGGTCGTGGACACTGCGATGCGCCCGGCCTCGTCCTGCGGGAACCCGAAGACCCCGGTGGACACGCAGCACAGCGCCACCGTCCGCAGGCCGTGGGAGGCGGCCAGGCCGAGGCAGGACCGGTACGACGAGGCGAGGGCCGCGCGGTGCGCGTCGGTGAGCCGCCCGGAGACGATGGGCCCCACCGTGTGCAGGACGTGGCGGGCGGGCAAGTGGAAGCCCGGGGTGATCTCAGCCTCCCCCGTGGGCTCCGGGCCGAGTCCGGCCGCCCGCCGCTGGGCCATGATGGTCGCGCACGCCTCGCGCAGCTGGAGCCCGGCGGCGGAGTGGATCGCGTTGTCGATGCAGGCGTGGCCCGGGACCCTGCACCCCAGCAGGGCGGAGTTCGCGGCGTTGACGATGGCGTCGACTGCCAGGCGGGTGATGTCCCCGCGCCACAGGGCCATCCGCGGGTGGATGGGGGAGGCCTCGGCGTCTTCCCACGAGACGGTTCCCCGCGCCCGTGCCTCCGCGTCGAGGATGGCGCCCTCCACCTCGAGGTACTCCGGGTCGAGGGGGCCGGGTTCACGGGTGTTCATCAGGGCGCGGAGCAGGGCGCGCTGGGCTCCGGGGTCCAGGTCGGCCGGGGGCTCGGTGCCCTGCTCGGAGCAGAGGATCTCGACGGCGCGGCGCACGAGGCGGGAGCGCGCAGCGCTGTCCGCTTTCCCGGTGCCGGTGCCGGTTGCGGGGGTCGTCATGGGCGCGCCTTTCGTCGGATACGTGTCTCAACGGCGCCCGGGCGCGCAGTATTCCGAGGATCCCGTGTTCCGCCGGTTCCCGGGGCGCGGGGGTGTCCGGGGACCCCAGCCCCGCCAACACGAGCTCCCGGGGCCGATTCCCGGGGCGGGGTGTCCGGGGACCCCAGCCCCGCCAACACGAACTCCCGGGGCCGGTTCCCAGGGCGCGGGGGTGTCCGGGTGTCGGGGTGTCGGGCGCCGCATTCCACGGGTTCCCGGCACCGCGTTCCTGGAGGCGCCCAGCCGGGGGCGCGGGCGGGCCGCTCGTTCTGTCCCCGGGTGGGCGGTTCTTTCTGCCCCCGGGCGTGGTGCACGTTCTGTCCCACTCGGGGTGGGCCGCCTCGATCGTTTCGGGCGAAGGGCGGTGGGCTGTGTTCTTCCCGGGCGGGGGTATAGACGATGTCTATGGCCTCGGGGGGGGGGATGCCGGTGCCGACGCGGGCCCGGCCCCCGGGTCCGGAATGCGGGTGCGGGGTCCGTGGCGCGGGCGGGCCGCTCGTTCTGTCCCACCCGGGGCGGGTTGGGTCCGGAATGCGGGCGCGGGGATGCCGGGTGTTGGGTGCTGCCCGCTACTCTGCCCCGAGGCTCCGTGTGATTTCCTCGATGAGCTGGGCCATCGGGCAATCGTCCCGCCAGTACGCCCGGTACCGCATTACGACGGGGTTGCCGTCGGGGCCCACGAGGTCGTGCCCGACCAAGTCCTGGCGCGTCACCTTCGACTCCGGCAGGATCGCGCTGCCCAGGCCCAGGGCCACCCGGTCCTCCAGTTCCCGGTACGAGGCGGCCCGATCGGGGTGCTTCTTGAGGGGGAGCCCTGCGGACCGGAAGAACGCCTCGGTGAAAACGGAGAGCCCGCACATGGGCGCCATGAGGACGAACGTGCGCGCGGACGCCTCGGCGGCAGTGACGGGCGCGGCGCTCGAATGTGGCTGGCCGGGGGAGTCGACCAGTCGCATCGCCTCCGATCCGATCTCGCGTTTCCGGTAGCGCGTGGCGGGCAGCACAGCGGGCAGGAGGGCGGCGTCAATGCCCCCGGTCTCGAGTTGGAACTGCAGATCCAACAGGTCGTACTCGCTCAACGCCAGGGAATCTGCGCTGAGACGGGAGTGGGCGCGGGCGGTGCGCCGCAGCCCCTCGATGAGGGGGCGCGGGACGAGGGCGGACGCGCCGATCGCCAGGTGGACGGGAACGGCCCTCCCCTTCCTCGATGCGGCGGCGACCCGGTCGGCAGCGGCGGCAGCGTCCTCGATGAGGCCGATCACGGCCTCCCCGAAGGGAGTCAGGGCTACCCCCTGCGCCGACCGCTCGAACAACGGGTGGCCCATGAAACCCTCGATCCTGCGCACGGCGGCCGACACGGACGGTTGTGTCAGACCGCACTCCCGGGCCGCCCCCGAGAACGACCCGCAACGGTGGACGGCGGCCGCGCAGCGCAAGCCCTCCAGCGATAAACGATCATTCATACCAATCAGTATAGGAAGGTGCGGTCGGGGCGCCCGGGGCGCCCAGGGCACGCGGTCATGGAGGTGGAAGGTGCGTCATGCTTTCGCCAAAGGTGTTGATTCTCCTCATGGATTCTAAGTAAGGTGACAAAAACGCAACAAAGTTGTTAAATGTGTGAAAGGGTACGGGACCAGGTTCCTGTACCCGCCCCGGAAGGAGTGTCATCGCCATGTCAGACGACACCGAGGCCAAGAGCCCTGCGCTCCCCGGCCAGCGCTCCATGTGGTGGCCGAAGTGGGACTCGTACATCGCTTGGGCGCCCCTCGAAATGGGCTACCGCGCCCTGTGGGGCTGTGCGCAGAGCCTGGAGCCCCAGGAGAGGACGTGGGTGAGGCGCCAGCCCACCATCTTCCAGCGCGGGGCCCTGGTCGAGCGGATCCTGCTGCACTCCCTGTTCGACGAGGCGCGCGCCGACGGCCGCATCACGTCGAAGGGGGGCATCGCGCAAGTCGGGGACGGCGCGCCCATGGCCTCCGCCATGTTCACCGTGCCCGGTTGGCACGCTGCCGCCAGTTACTGCCAAGCGCTGGTGTGCGTCGCCATCAGCGACAAGCGGGTCGGAGTGGACTGCGATGTGCTCGCCGCCGCCGAGCGCATCGCCCTGCTTCCCAGTATCTTCACAGTCGCCGAGCGGATGCACCTCAATGAGCACCCGGGGGACGTCGTCAACCTGTGGACGGCCAAGGAGTCGCTACTGAAGCTGAAGCGCGCGCGCATCGACATCGACCCGGCCGATCCTGCCTACGACGTCATCAACCCCCGGGGCGCCCGCATCATCAGCTGGAACCCCACTCCGCGGACTGTCGCCTCTCTCAGTGTCGAGGACGGCGTGGACGAGGCGCCGATCCCCCTGGTCCTGCCCGGGGCGTAGTCCGCGCCGGGGTGCCGCGAGAACGCGGGCGGCCCCGCTGGAACAGCGGGGCCGCCCGGCAGGGCCGGTCCGGGATCACTCGTCGGCGGCGCTGGGGTGCGTCATGTCGGCGGGCACCACCCACGCGTCGAACTGCTCCTCCGTCAGGAAGCCCAGCTCCAGGGCGGACTCGCGCAGCGACAGGCCCTTGTGGTGCGCGTTCTTCGCGATCTTCGAGGCCTTGTCGTAGCCGATGTGGCGGTTCAGCGCCGTCACCTGCATGAGGTTGATATCCAGGTTGTGCTGGATCCTCTCGCGGTTCGGCTCGATCCCGTAGGCGCAGTGCGTGTCGAAGGACACGCAGGCGTCTCCGAGCAGGCGGATCGACTCCAGGACGTTCCACGCCATCACAGGTTTGAACACGTTGAGTTGGAAGTTGCCCTGCGAGCCCGCGAAGCCGACGGTCGCGTCGTTGCCGAACACCTGGGTGGCGACCATGGTCATCGCCTCGCACTGGGTGGGGTTGACCTTGCCGGGCATGATGGAGGAGCCGGGCTCGTTCTCCGGGATCAGCAGTTCGCCGATGCCGTTGCGCGGGCCCGAGGCGTACCAGCGCACGTCGTTCGCGATCTTCATGAGCGCGTCGGCCAGGACGCGCAGCGCGCCGGACACCAGGACCAGGGCGTCGTGGGCGCCCAGTGCGGCGAAGAGGTTGTCCGCCTGCTTGAAGGCGATCCCGGTCTCCTCCGAGATCTTCTCGGCCGTCAGCTCGCCGAACTTCGGGTGCGCGTTCAGGCCCGTGCCCACCGCGGTGCCGCCGATGGCCAGCTCACGGGTGCGCGAGTCCGCGTACTCGATGCCGTCCAGGGCGAAGTCGATCTGCGCGACCCACCCGGAGATGACCTGGCCCAGGCGGATCGGCGTCGCGTCCTGCAGGTGGGTGCGGCCCACCATGATGACGTCCTCGAACTCCTTCGCCTTCCCGTCCAGGGTGTCGCGCAGCTGGCGCACACGCGGGTACATGTCGTGCAGCTCGGAGACCACGGCGATGTGCATGGCGGTGGGGAAGGTGTCGTTCGAGGACTGGCCGCGGTTCACGTGGTCATTGGGGTGGACCGGCTTCTTGGAGCCCAGCACGCCGCCCGCCAATTCGATGGCCCGGTTGGAGATGACCTCGTTGGCGTTCATGTTCGACTGGGTGCCCGAGCCGGTCTGGAAGACGACCAGGGGGAAGTGGTCGTCCAGCTTGCCGGAGATCACCTCGTCGCCCGCGCGGGCGATCAGGTCGGCGATGTCGCGGGGCAGCTCGCCCAGCTCAGCGTTCGCCAGAGCGGCGGACTTCTTGAGGATGCCGAGGGCACGCACCATGGGACGGCCCCACACGAAGGTGTTGCGGCCGATGTCGAAGTTGTGGAGGGACCGTTCGGTCTGCGCTCCCCAGTAGCGGTCGTTGGCGACCTCCACGGTCCCCATGGAATCGGATTCGGTGCGTGTGTTGTCGGCCATATTCGGCTCCTTCGCATCAGGCGATCATAACGGTCCCAGGATACCCGTTTCCCGCAGTCGCCCCGGGGGCCTCCCGTCCTAGCGGCGCTGGCTTTGATGCGCGGGCGGCCGGGCCCTCGTCGGCCCGCCCTCCGTCCGGCGGGCGCCCGCGCTCCTCGGGCGCAGGGCTCAGGCCCCCTCGCCGAGCAGCGGGGCCGACGGCCTGCGCAGCCCCGGGTGGGCCCACGCCGCCGCGCACGAGGCGCCGACCAGGACCAGGGCCAGTCCGAACGGGGCCAGCGGCTGCCACCCGTACAGGGCGGTGGCGCTCACCGGCGCGAAGATCCACGTGATCGCGCCCGTGGCGGAAACGAGGCCGGCGACGCCCCCCTGCTCGTCGTCGCGCACCGCCAACGAGGCGCCCGCGGTGAAACCCGTCGACGTCAGTCCCGTCGCCACCCCCATGAAGAGCATCGCAACCGCCAGGGCAACCACGGCGGACGCCACTGTGAGGACCGCGACGGCGGCGACGCCCACGCTGACCCCGGCGCGCAGCAGGCGCCGCGGCGGCCACTGGAGGCGCGGGACGACGAGGAGCTGGGCGGTCATCGCGCCCGCGGCGCTGAGCAGGAGCATGAGCCCTGTGAGCGAGACAGCGCGGTCGGGGGCGGCCCCCACCCGGTCCTGGATGAGGAACCCCATGAGGATCTGGGTGACGCCCGCCGCGAAGTACAGGCCGATCACGCCCAGCACCCACGGCACGATGCGCGGATCCGTCCACGACACCCTCGGCGGCAGGGGACGGGCCGGGCGAGGGGCGCGGGAGGGGAGCGGGACAGCCCGGGCGCTCGCGGAAGGACTCCCGCAGCCGGTGGCGCCTGACTCCGACGGGGCGCCCGGGGACGGCGTCCCCTGGTCCGCGCTGGCGCCGTCGCGGGGCACGCCCGCCCACGCGATCACCAGGGCGACCACGACGAACCACGGCGTCGCGTGGACGGGGGCGAATATCCACCACGCGCCCAGCAGGCTGGAGACCACAGAGCCGATCATCACCGACATGTTGATCGCGCCCGAGAACGCCGACGCCCCGCGCACACGGGACGCCTCGTCGTGCGTGACCTCGGCGACCAGAGCCTGGCCGGTCGGGGGGATCGCCGCGACCGACGCCCCGAAGAAAGGCCCCCGCGCCGCCATGATCGCTCCTGCCGCCCAGGCGGCCCCGATCCCGCCGCCCGCGCGCAGCCACACCGCTGTGGAGAACAGGGCGCCCGCGACGAGGGCCAGGAGGAGGGCGCACAGCAGGACGCGCCTGCGGCCCCACGCGATGGAGCGCCGCCCCCAGAACTGGCTGAGCAGCGCCACAGCCAGCGCCGCCAACGACACGGCCGCCCCCACGATCCACTCCGGCAGGTCCAGCGCCCGCGACAAAGGTGCGATCGACACGTTGAGCATGTTCTGCGCCGTGTACGTGAACAGAGCGACGGCCACCAGGACGCGCAGTGTGGGATCGGCCAGGACGGGCGAGCGCGACCGGGAGGAGGGGTGATCAGGATGGGGCACACCTCATTCTAGGCACCGCCCTCCACTGTCCGGCGGGGGAGGGGCCCCTTACGCCGGGGGCGCGGCGCGTGTTAGGGTCGGCCACCGTGAACCCCGTGAAGAGAACGATCCTGCTCGCCCAGGCGGCCTGGGCCGCCAGAACCGTGCGGCTCGCGCCCGAACCCGAGGGGGAGCGCTCCGGCATCGCGCGCGAGCGACTGGGCGCCACCCTGTCCGAGTACCTGCGCCTGGTCGCGGTGGGCGACTCCCTGGTGGCCGGATCGGGCGCCTCCAGCCAGGCCACCGCCCTCACCCCCCGCATCGCCGACCGGGTCGCTGCGGCGACCGGGGCGCCCGTCATCTGGGAGACGCACGCGCGGCTGGGCTCCACGATGCGCAGGGTCCGCCACCGCTTCCTCGACGAGGTCGAGGGGAGGCCGGACATCCTCTTCGTGTGCGCGGGCAGCAACGACATCATGGCGCGGCGCACGCGGGCCGAATGGGCCGACGACCTCGAGGCGGTGCTCGGCCGGAGCCTGGAGATGGCCGCGCACGTCGTGCTGTGCAGCGCCGGCCAGCCGCACAACTCGCCGCGGCTGCCCGCGATGCTGCGCAGGGAGCTCGCCAAGCGCATCGACGCCCAGACCGCGGACTCGAAGAGCATCTGCGCGCGCCTGGGCGTCGACTACGCGGATGTCGCCCACGCCGACCTGGTCGAGGGGTTCTGGGCCTCCGACGGCTTCCACCCCTCGGAGGCCGGGTACGAGCAGGCCGCGGGCATGGTCGTCGGAGCGATGGGCTTCCTCCCCCGGCTGCGGCGCTGAGCGGCGCGCGCCCGCGTCCCCGCGCCCCGCGCCTATATGTCTGCGCGCCCGCGTCCCGCGCGCCGGGTGGGCGCTTCCGCGCGCTCCCGGGCCCTCACCTCCGGGCGCGGACCCAGGTGGTCACCCTCCAGCGCGAACCGCCCGACGGCTCGCGCCACTGGGCGTCCGACCGTTCCTCATCGCGGTCCCACGCCGACGTGTCGATGCCGGGGGCGTAGACGACGGGGCCGTCGTGGCCGGCGGTGGCGTCGCAGTCGATGTCCGTCACCACCAGCTCATCGACCAGGGGCATCGCCTGCTCGTAAACGCTGGCCCCGCCGATGATCCAGATCGTGGCCGCGCCGCTGGCCTCCGCGTGGGACTGGGCGCGCTCGAGCGCCTCGTCCAGGGAGTGCACCAGGTCCGCGCCGTCGGCGCGGTACTCGCGCGAGCCGGTGATCACGATATTGGCGCGCCCCGGCAGGGGCCCCCCGAGCGCCTCCCAGGAATGGCGGCCCATGATGATCGGGCAGCCCATCGTCGCGGCCTTGAAATGCGCGAAGTCAGCCGGGACGTGCCACAGCATGCCGCCCCCGCTCCCCAGGACGCCGCCCCGGTCCTGCGCCCAAATGGATGCGGTAGTAGTCATACGGCCACCGGCGCCTTGATCGTGGGGTGGTGCTGGTAGCCCTCGACGGACACGTCGTCGAAGGAGTAGTCGAACATCGACGGCGCCTTCGCCAACTCCAGGCGGGGGAAGGGGTAGGGCTCGCGGGACAGCTGCTCGGCCACCTGCTCGGTGTGGTTCGAGTAGATGTGGCAGTCGCCGCCCGTCCAGATGAAGTCGCCGACCTGGAGGCCCGCCTGCTGGGCGAACATGTGGGTGAGCAGAGAGTACGAGGCGATGTTGAAGGGGACGCCCAGGAACAGGTCCGCGCTGCGCTGGTACAGCTGCAGGGAGAGTCGGCCGTGGGCGGCGTAGAGCTGGAAGAAGGCGTGGCAGGGCTCCAGCGCCATCTGCGGCAGGTCACCGACGTTCCACGCCGACACCACCATCCGCCGGGAGTCCGGGTCCGTGCGGAGCGTCTCCAGGACGTTCGAGATCTGATCGATGCGCGTGCCCCCGCCCGCGTTCCACGAGCGCCACTGCACGCCGTACACCGGGCCGAGCTCGCCGGCCTCGTCGGCCCACTCGTTCCAGATGCGGATCCCGTGCTCCTGCAGCCACCCGACGTTCGAGGACCCCGACAGGAACCACAGCAGCTCCCCGACCACGGACTTGAGGTGGACGCGCTTGGTGGTGATCAGGGGGAATCCCCGCGACAGGTCGTAGCGCAGCTGGGCGCCGAAAACGGAGCGAGTGCCCGTGCCCGTCCGGTCCCCCTTGGCGACACCTTCCTCCATGACGCGGGCGAGGAGGTCCTCGTACTGGCGGTCGACCACGTCAGTCGATTCTCTCGCTGGTGAACGCGTGGTGGGAGGGCAGGGCGCGGTCGACCACGGAGTGCTCGATCGTGCAGTTGCGCTTGATCGCGGCGTCGGCGCGGCGGACCAGGTCGGCCTGCTCCTGCTCGTCCAGGGCGGACAGGTCCTGCACCAGCTCCACCTCGACGTGGGTGAAACGGTCGGCGTCCTCGTCGTAGTCGGCGGACACGCCCACGAACTGGGCGAAATCGTCGCCGAGGCGGCTGACGAGGCGGGTGTCCGAACTCATCGCGTTGCAGCCCGCGATCGCGAGTTTGAGCAGGTCGCCGGGGGAGAAGCACCCGGGGCCGTGCCCCACGCGGACCTCGGCGCCGTCCTGATTGCGTGCGACGTACTCGCGGACGCCCGTGCGCTCGAGGTACAGGGACGGCTGGGGTTTCGTTGAATCGCTCATAGGGGGATTCTGCCCTCTCCGCCGCCCCCGGGCAATGCGAACCGCCCACAGCGGCCCGGCGGCGTGACGGGGCCGACCCGGCCCGGCCGCGCTCCGAGCGGCCGGGCCGGTCAGCTCAGCCCTGCTTCGCCGCCCATTCGGCCGCCAGCTGGTGCTCGCGGTCGAAGGCGTGGCCCACGCGGGCCACCGCCTCCTTCTCGACGCGCCCGCCGACCAGCGGGACGTTCACGGTGATCGTGCCGTTGAGCGCGCGGGCGCAGCCGTCGCCGTCGGGCGTCAGCGTGGAGTCGACCGCCGCGGAGACGGGCGCACCGCCGACGGCCACCTCCGTGTGGGCGGTGGCCCCCTCCTCCGTGCGCGTCCACGCCTCGGTGAACGTCAGGGTGATGCCGTTCTTGGTGAAGGGGCGCGCGATCGCCGGGATCAGCTCCGGATTGACCGTGCCCACGTAGGTGATGGTGTCGCCCTCGACGGTGACCTCCGGGTTGGCGGCCATGAAGCGCCCGAAGCGCATGTCGAGGAAGGCGGGGTCGGTGGACATGCGGATGACGGAGTCGACGTCCAGGGGGTAGGTGGCGGATTGAGTGAATTCCATGAGTGCTCTCCTTGTCGGATTACTGGCGTGGCGTGAGCGTGTTGCTCGATTCGAGTCTCGAGTCGCCTCGTTGGTGCCGCGCTGGAACTAGAGTAGAGGACATGAGAAGCCTCATGCAGTTAGCTGAAGAAGCCTCCTCAACGCCGTTGCCCGACAAGGACATCGATTGGCTCCACCTGCTCCTCGCGGATTGGCAGGTGCTGGCCGATTTGGCCGCGGCCGACCTGGTCCTGTGGCTGCCCTCGGACGACGGGCGCTTCATCGCCGCAGCGCACTGCCGTCCCGCGACCTCCACGACCGTCCACGTCGACGACATCATCGGCCTGCACCTGCCCGCCGCGCGGGAGATCGAACTGCGCCGCGCGATGCAGACCGGGCAGGTCATCCGCTCCCAGGCGGCGCGCTGGGCGGGGACGTACTCGATGATGGAGACCTGCGTGCCCGTGTGCCACGACGGGACGATCATCGCGGTCGTCACGCGCGAGGCGAACCTGTCGAGCCCCCGGCTCTCCCTGGGGTTCGAGGGGTGGACCGTGGCCGCCGCCGACACGCTGTGCCAGATGATGGCGCGCGGCGAGTACCCCTACGACTCGACGCCGCAGGTCTCCGCCCACGGCGTGCCCCGCGTCCTCGACGGCGCGCTGCTGCTGGACGCGGAGGGGCGGGTGCAGCAGGCCACCCCGAACGCCGTGTCGTGCCTGCGCCGCCTGGGGATCCGTTCCCACGTGACGGGCAAAGTGCTCGCCCAGGAAGTGACGAACGTCATCGGAGACGACAGCCTCATCGAGGAGTCCATGGCCGTCGTGGTCATGGGCCGCGCGTCGTGGAGGGTGGAGATCACCGCCCGCGCCTCGACGATCACCATGCGCGCGTTGCCGCTGGTCAACGGGCGCAAACGGCTGGGCGCGGTCGTCCTCACGCGCGACGTGTCGGAGATGCACCGGCACCGGCAGGAGCTCATGACGAAGGACGCGACGATCCGTGAGATCCACCACCGTGTGAAGAACAACCTGCAGACGGTGTCGGCGCTACTGCGCCTCCAGTCGCGGCGCTCGCGGGAGGACGGCGTCAAAGCGGCGCTCGCCGAGGCGGAGCGGCGGGTCCAGGCGATCGCGACCGTCCACGCCGCCCTCTCCCACAACGTCAACGAGTCCGTTGACTTCGACGAGGTGGCGCGCACCGTGCTGCGGATGTCGGGGGCGGTGGCGTCCACGGACCACAGTGTCAAGGTGGCCACCAGCGGGAGGTTCGGGGTCATCCAGGCCGATCAGGCCCAGGCCCTGGCCACAGTGCTCAACGAACTGGTCGCCAACTCCGTCGAGCACGGCCTGGCCGACCGCGACGGGCGCATCGAGGTGCGCGCCGAGCGCCGGGGCGACACCATGACGGTCACGGTCGCCGACGACGGCGCGGGCTTCGAGCCGGGGACCCCGATGACCGGCCTGGGCACGCAGATCGTCAAGCAGATGGTGAGCGGGGAGCTCAAAGGCAATATCGAGTGGGCGCTGCGCGAGGGCGGGGGCACGGTCGTCACGATCGTCATGCACCTGGACCGCCCGTGAGGGGCCGCCCGGGCTGACGGCTGCGCCCGGACCGGGCGGGCGCCGGACGATCCCCCGCCCGGAGCGGGCGCCACGGGTTTCCTTCGGCCCGGCGCCCCAGGGCGGGGGTGCTCCCGGGCTCTGCGGTCCTCCGCCGAGTGCGGCGGTCAGGAGGCCCTGCGGGCGCGCGCGGCGCGGCGCCGCAGGGAACGGCGCTCCTCCTCGCTCATTCCGCCCCACACGCCGGAGTCCTGGTTGTTGTCGAGGGCCCACTGGAGGCAGACGGCCTGGACCTCGCAGGTGCGGCACACGGCCTTGGCCTCGGCGGCCTGCGCGATCGCGGGGCCGGTATTCCCGATGGGGAAGAACAACTCGGGGTCGACCGTCAGGCACGCGGCTTTACTGCGCCAATCCATCTCTCAACAGCTCCTCTATCAAGTCTCGTCCCGGAGGGCAAGCTCACCTGTAACATCGCTAGTTTCCGGTACGCGGCGCAACGGCGCAAGAGTTCTGGGGCACACTTTCCGCCAGAGCACTATGGGGGTTCTCACCCAGGCGCTCGTGGGGCCGCTGGAACGGCGGTAATCCGCCGATCATCTGGATGTTTGTCAGGTTACCATCATCGTTAAGCAAACCGCTTGTGGAAGTGAACCCGCAGGCCAGCAGGGAGGCCGGGCGGACCCTGGCGGTCTGGAATAACGCGCGGACGATGTTGTCATTTGGATCCAGCGCGAGCACCCTCGCCCCCGGGCACCGCCCGAGGCGCGCCCACGACGCTTCGGGGACCACGTCGGCGACGACGGGCTCGCCCCAACCGGCCGCCGCGTGGATCGCCCGTGCCGCCTCCAGGCACTCGCCGCCGCCGACCAGCACCCAAGGCAGGGGGCCGCTGGGCCGGTACGGGGCGTAGTCCCCGCCGACGAGCGCGGCGGGCGCCGGCGAGAGCCCGGCAGCGGCCTCCACGCCCTGCGCGAGCGTGCGCACCCGCCACCCCCCGCCTCGGACGCCCCCGCCCGGCGGCTCCCGGGCGTCGAGGGGCACCGAGGCGAGCGCCGCCTCCTGGCCGCCCGCCTCTACCAGGGCCTCGGCGGCCCCCAGGCGCACCACCGACCGGGAGTCGATACCCGCGTGGAGCGCCGCGTCCACGCTCTGGGCGCGGAGCACGCGCGTCGAGAACACCCCCATCGACGTCGAGGGGAGCGTGAAACGCCCGGGACTGGCGACCACCAGCACCACTCCGGCGGCCAGCGCCCCCCGGAGCACGCCCTTCCACGCCTCGTCGCAGCGCAACTGCCCCATCGCCGAGGACACGGATGTGAGCACTGCGGGCAGGTCGTCGATGGCGAGCACGCAGGGCCCGTGCCCGCACACCCCCTCCAACAGGCGCGCGCACGCCGCGGCGTCCTCGGGGGCGACGCGCGAGACCGCCCACGCCACCGGCTCCTGGGAGCAGTGGTGCACCGGCAGGCCCGCCAAGGAGGCGGCGCGCGCCGCCAGGGAGCGCACCCATGCGGCCGCCAGGCGCGCCTCGGAACGCGGCGCCTGCACCTCGATGGGGCCTCCGTCCCACACGACCGGCGCAGGCCCCGAGGAGTCGACCGAGTCGAAGGGCCCCAGCGCCCTCCCCCCGGGGCAACGGGCGTCGACGTTCTCCCACGTGAGGGAGGCGGGTATGGGCGGCGCCCACAGCGGCGCGCGCCCGCACGACCGGAAGCGCCCGTTGATGCGCTCCACCAGAGCCCGCGCGTCCCCGGCGCGGGCGAACTGGAGCGGCCCCCGCCCCGTCACGACCGCCCGCCCCGGGGTGCGGGGGATGCGGGCGGCGGTGTCGTCGCCCAGGACGTCCATCGAGTCCGCTGCGGTCAGGCACCGCAGCGCCACGCGGATGTCGATGTTCGCCCGCATCGACGCCGACACCGCCCCCGCCGGGCGCTGCGTGGCGGCGACGAGGTGGAGGCCCAGGGAACGGCCCTGCGCGGCCAGGCGCATGATGACGCCCATCGTCTCGGGATGGGAGTCCACCAGGACACGGAACTCGTCGATGGCGATCACGATGCGCGCGGGAGGGGGCGCCACCCGGGCGGGGTCGGCGCGGTGGCGCTGCGCCCACTGGCGCAGGTCGGGGACGCCGATGCGGGCCAGCTGGCGCTCGCGGTCGGCCAGCAGCGCCCCTATGCCCCGCAGGGCCCGGGCAGTCGCCCCCGGGTCGATGTCGGTGAGGACGCATTCGGTGTGGGCCAGGCCCGACAGGGGGGCGAAGGTCGCGCCGCCCTTGTAGTCGATGAGGACCAGGCGCACCCGCTCGGGCGGGTGGTGGGAGCACATGGAGAGCAGCCACGTGAGCAGGGCCTCCGACTTGCCCGACCCGGTGCACCCCGCCACCAGGGCGTGCGGGCCGTCGGCCACCAGGTCCAGGACCACCTCCCCGTCCGTCCCAACGCCCACGGGCGCGGCGAGGCCGTCGTCAGTGAGCCCGTCCGAGTCGCCACGTGAGTCCCCGTCCGTGCCGTCGGCGCCGGACGCGGCTTCCCCCAGGGCCTCCCACTCTACCACGTCGGGCAGCGCCGCGCCGTCGTCCGAGGCGGCGACCTGCCACCACCACCTGGGCGACACGGGGGCGGAGCGCGCGGTGAAGACCTGTTCGCACCACGGGGGGAGGTCCTCGAAGGCCCTTCCGACGCCGCAGTGGACGACGGGGGCGTCCTGCGCGCCGGGCGCTCCGGGGGCGGCGCAGTGGGGGCACGCCTCCGAGCGTGTGATGTGGATGACCGCATGGGGCGCCCCCACCGTCCACGTCCCCTGGTCCGTGCACACGCGCGCCCCGCCCGTCTGGGCGGCGATCTGCCCCGCGCACCACAGCGCGCACTCGTGGGCGCCCGGCCCCACGAAGCCGAGGCTGCGGGCCCCGGGCCCCTTCCCCGGCGGGGCGTCCGCCCCGGCCACCGCGATGCGCGCCCCCAGGCGCG
>ERZ772764.308-NODE-308-length-36138-cov-10.865893_pt1 | contig 36138 bp, 41 predicted proteins | sample MGYA00512163_ERZ772764 | MGnify/ENA primary metagenome ERZ772764 (study PRJEB29015, sample SAMEA2737903) | human oral metagenome | biome: human oral; feature: human-associated habitat; material: dental | place: China | collected 2094 ... | reverse complement strand
TGGAAGACATTAACCGTAAGCTTAAGGAACAGTTTATAAAAGTGGAATTCACTGATAATGCTCTTGATTTCATTGTAAACGAAGCCTATGATCCTGCTTATGGAGCTAGACCGCTGAAAAGATTTGTGCAGAAGGATATAGAAACTAACCTCTCAAAAATGATATTGTCTAATGAAATACCTGAAAACAGTACAATACTAATAGATAGCGACGGAGAAAAGTTGACATATACTGTAAAAAATTAGCGAATGCATAGACAATATTATAATAAAATTTTTGACACACTTGATTAAACCTGAATTATCAAAAAAACTGCCTTGGAGGGATAAAAAACCTTGAAGGCAGTTTTCTTAGTAGAATTTAAATAAAATATAGTAATCTTAATATAGTGAAAATACCTTAAGATAGATTTCATAAGATACTGCTATGCTTATCCCTGCTGTCTGATTTGGAAAATCTATTTTCCCATATAAATAATTTTTTTCTTCATCTATTCCAATTTTATCTTTTCTTGTTAATTTACTCATAAAAAAATGTACCTCCAATCTTGTGTCCAAAATTTTGAGTATAGTACATTTTCCTATTTTACTATAATATATAAAATATTTTGTCGAATACATTTTTGCCACTTATAATCTGTAGACTTATATTCTAAATATTTATAGAATATAATAAATTGGAGGTATAAATTATGAATATACGGAAAGTTTTTGGTGATAACCTAAAAAAATACCGTTTAGAATTAAAGCTTTCTCAAGAGAAGTTTGCAGAACTTTGTAGTTTACATCGTACTTATATTAGCGATATTGAATGCTATCAAAGAAATGTATCTCTTGATAATATTCAAAAAATTGCTGATGCGCTTAAAATCAATTCTTATAAACTTTTAATCGAGGAGGACTAACAATGATTTTTTCATACGAATATTTTATTAACCGACTTTATAGTAAAATTAAATCTGACGATTCTTTTTATTACGAATTATTAGTTACAGTTGTAAAAAATCCAAATAGATATACAGGTAATTTTAGACTTAGTAATGTAAAAACCAAACTAATTCAAAATGTTACTCAAAGTAGAGAAATTAAATTTGGTGATTTCATGGAAGAAATTATAACTGATTATATTGAAAAAATAGGTTATATAAATATCAGTAAAAACATTGGCTCCGATACTGAAGGTAATATTTTAAGTGCCGATCAAGTATTTAAAAAAGACAGCACTATATATTTAATAGAGCAGAAAATACGTGATGACCATGATAGTACGAAAAAAAGAGGTCAATATGACAATTTTCGTAAAAAATACACTTTGCTAAAAAATAATTATCCAGATTACAATATCAACGCAATAATGTGGTTTATTGATGATAGTCTAGTAAAAAACAAAAAGTACTATTTCAATGAGCTATCAGCTGAAAAAATGAGCAATGTCACGCTTAACATTGTTTACGGGGGGGCACTCTTTACTGAAATACTCAACCATAAAGAGGTTTGGAATGAAATTTGTAGTTATCTTCTTAAAAATAAACAAGACAGAAGTAATGAAATCCTAAATATTCCAGATTTTGATACAAGTCCAGAAATTTTAAGAGCTCTTAAAAAATTAAAAAAATATGAGCCAAAATTGTACAATAAACTCATATCAACTAGTTCAAAATATGTTCAACTTAGAAAAGAATTATTTCCGACTGGATATAACCTCAATCTTGTATAGCTCATATACCCTTAATTGTGGGTATATGAGCTATTTTTTTGAATTGCGATATCTCTCTCTGATTATGGCAATAGAAACTGGTTTACCCTCTCGTATAACATGCCAATAATCAAAACCGTTGAGTCTCTTAGCCTTAACCTTACGAGCAACAGCAGCACAAGAGTGCATGTCAATTATTTCATTATTAAACAATAATTTTCCATCTTTACGTAATTCTGCTACCGGTTTACCGTCTTTAAATGAAAAACTTTCATTTTCATTTAAAAATCCATTTTCAATCATTTCTGTTACAGTAACTTTTAAAGGTTTTTCATCATATTTCGCTAATACAATTTCGTTTTCTTCAAATATAATTTCTTCCAACCTTTTTCTACCATACTCACAATATTTTTTATCACGCTCAATCATAATGTAACTACGACCAAGTTTTTTTGCTGCTGCTCCAGTCGTCATCGTTCCACCAAAGGGATCGAGCACGATATCACCCATATTTGAGGATATAGCTATAATTCTCTCCAACATTTCTTGAGGTTTCTGAGTGCTATGCAATTTATTTCCTTCATTATCTTTAAGACGTTCTTTTCCTGAACAAACTGAAAACTTCCATACTGATCCCATTTGTTTACGAACACCCTTTTGATATTCATCTTCTAAAATTGTATCAACATTTAATTCCTTAGCGGTTTTATAATTAAATGTGTATTTGGATTTTCTACTCTTTGTTGCCCAAATAAGTGTTTCATGACTATTGTTTAATCTTGTTCCCTTAAAATTAGGTGTTGGATTTTTTTTATGCCATATAACATCATTGATTAACCAATAACCTATTTGTTGCATTATTGCACCAATTGAATATATACACTGCATTCCACCAATAACCCAAATAGAACCATTTGGCTTCAATATACGATAGCAAGCTTCAAGCCATTTTCGTGTAAATTCTTCATAATCATTTAAAGAAGTAAACTGATCCCATTCATCATTACATCCATTAAATTCAGTACCTTCTACACGCATAAGAGCTCCTTCAACTCTCATCCAGTATGGGGGATCAGCGAAAATCAAATCCACACTATTTGCTTTCATTTTATTCATTTCGTCTATAGAATTCCCATTTATAATTATATCTTTCATTTACTAATCTCCTCTTTTATACACTCTATTACTTTCCAACAGAAAATTAAAATATTTCACATAGTTGACTTAAATATTCCTATTTCTATCTTAAGATTTTTACTAATTTCTTTATCATTAATAACTTTTAAAATGATTTAATACTATTTTTTTAACAGCGTCATTATAATATTAATATATTGAAAAGTCAATATATTAATATTACTTTCATAGCATAAATCAAACAAAAACAATAACCTCTTCTTAATTAATTACTTTGCTTTGCCATACTCAAATTATCTTATGATATATCTTAATATAATACTCTATTTAGCTAAGTAATTTTAGTTAAATATTTTATCTGACAACAATTTATTCATCCTATAAAAATTTATAGTTTTCTTTTTTTCTAAATTTATTTTTTTCTTAATAGTTTATTTAAATATTTCTTAATTTTTTTCATTTTATTAAATTCTCTTATTGTTAATTCAATTATTTTTATATCAAATTTTATTAGAAATATTTTTTTATTTTTTGTTATTTCTTTTTTATTTTCCTTCAAATCCCCTATTTATTCATCACCCATAAAAATCCTTTTGCAGTTCTTATATCAGGATTTTGAAAGTGATTTCCTTCATTCCATTCAAGAACTGTCTTCACATTTTCTGAATTTTCAAGAATTTCATACTGTTTTCTTATATTATCGCCTATTTTAGATAAAATCTGATGTTTTGTTTTTTCTTCTGTATCTCCGAGGCTCAGATAAATTTTTTCTGATAAAGGTTTTCCAGCTTCCACATATTCTATCCATCCTTTATACCAGACTGACGGAGAAACCGCAGCTATTCCTTCAAAAATATCCGTCTGATATCCGCTCCATAATGAAAACAGTCCCGCCAGTGAATATCCGCCTAAAATATACTTTATCTCTTTATTTTCAGTATTTATATATTCTGACAGAGAAGGTATCAAATCATTTTTTATAAATTCCAATGTTCCGGCAGCACCATCTCCAAAGTTCCCTTTTCCTCGAAGAAGGGGCATTTCCCATGGAGTAAGTTCGCTGTTCCAGGCTTCTATTTTAAACGCCACAAGGCTAAAATTCCTGTCTGTATTCTCTTCTATGTGCTTCACTTCACTATCCAGTACACTGATATCATTTTCATCCACAGGCTGTATCAGTATATATTCTGTAACTTCATTTAAGTATAAGATACATTTTTTCCCGCAAGTCATCATTTCATTCTTTTTCATATTTTAAAGTTCCTCCTGTTTTGTGTCATCAGATTATTTTTCACCCATAATCATTCCCCTTTGAATATACTCCTTTATTTTTAAACCATATCCCCATTTTTCAGCATAGGCATCCGTAACTTCATCTTTTAAAATAATTATATTTTTAAATCCTGCCTTTTTTATTATCTTTTCAAGTTCTTCTTCCAGAAGTGCCCCTCCAACTCATGTATTATGCATTTTTTCAGATTTTTTCCATTCTTCCGGCAGTTCCTTTTTAAGCATAATATCTGAAATATAGAACTTTCCTCCTTTTTTCAATATTCTATAAAGTTCGTTATATACCCTCTGCTTTTCCGGCTCAAGGTTTATCACACAGTTGCTTATTGCCTTATCCATACTTTCTGAATCAAAGGGCATTGATGTCAGTGTCCCCTGTCTAAATTCAATATTTTTAAATTTCTTCATATCTCTTGTTTTTTCAGCCTTCAATATCATTTCAGCTAACCTGTCCAGTCCATAAAGAATCCCTGAATCAGGATACTTTATCCTTGTAAGAAATAAGTCTTTTCCTGTTCCACATCCTAAATCTATAAGTGTTTCCCCATTTTCCATCTCAAAATTTTCAAGAGGATTTCCGCACGAAAGTCCAAGATCCGTTCCTTTCGGCAGCTGTTTCATCATTTCCCTGCTATATCCAAGGGAAGCACTCACTTCTTCAGGGGAAACCTCTATCCTGTATTCATCCTGCGAAATCTTTCTATAAAATTCATCTACGCTTTTTCTTATCTTTTCATTTTCAGAGTTTTTCTTTATTCCCATCAGTTTCTCTCCTTATTGTAACTATTTAAGTTTATACAAAAATTTAATTTTTTAACAGATACTCTGCTGACCGTATAAAATGATTTTAACATTACCTCATTTTAAAATCAATATATAAATAAAGCACCCTTTCGAGTGCTCTATCAATTCTGTCAAATTTGACAGCAGTTATTTTTTATCATTACTGTTATTAATATATTTTATCCTTTTTTATCCTTAATTTTTCTGTTGCCCCACTTTACTTATATCTAATTTTATTTTCCATCAAATACTGTCGGGTATGCCTTGTCATTATTGAAAGCCCATGAACCATTATAGTAGTAGCTGTTATCTGATGCATTGTAAACTAAATTCTTTCCAGCTTTCAAATGCATATACTTGTATTTTTTCAGATATTTTTCAGTTTTTTCAACATTCTGAATTAAAACTCCAACTTTTACATTTTCATAAGTTTCTGAGTCAAATACGCATTTTTCAAATTCTACGTCAACTCTGTAATCTTTCCCGTTTATTTTTTTGAAATCACTATGACTTTTTGGAACTGTACAATAAGAATCTTTCTCTAATTTGGCAGTTTTGTCATGTTTCTTGGCAACATTCTGATTTTCAGCAAAAACAAGCATAGAAGCCATAAATAATACTAATAATCCTTTTTTCATAATAAATTTCCTCCTTATATTTGATTTTTATTATAATTTACCTATAACAGTATAACATATTTTCTTTGATTTTTCTATTTTAAAATTTAGAAAATCAAAATGGGATATCTATCAGAACAGAAGAAAATATTAATATATAAAATAATAATATAATTTATATAACTCGATATTCAAAATTTATATTTGAAAAAACTGATAAATAGGGCTATAATTATAGAAAAAACAAGATTATAAAAAAGAAAGGACGATTAAATCATGGAAAGATACGAATTGAACAAGAATCTGGCACAAATGCTTAAAGGTGGAGTCATAATGGATGTTTCCACTCCTGAACAGGCAAGAATAGCTGAAGCTGCAGGAGCTGCCGCTGTTATGGCGCTTGAAAGAATTCCGGCTGATATCAGAGCTGTAGGCGGTGTCTCAAGAATGAGCGATCCTAAAATGATAAAAAGCATTCAGGAAGTTGTTTCAATTCCTGTAATGGCAAAAGTAAGAATAGGACATTTTGTGGAAGCACAGATTTTAGAAGCTATAGAAATTGACTATATAGATGAAAGTGAAGTTCTTTCACCTGCCGATGATAAATTTCATGTAGACAAGAAGAAATTTAAAGTTCCTTTTGTCTGCGGTGCAAAGGATTTAGGGGAAGCCCTCCGAAGAATTGCCGAGGGTGCTTCTATGATAAGAACAAAAGGTGAACCAGGAACTGGAGATATTGTACAGGCTGTAAGACATATGAGAATGATGAATCAGGAAATAAGAAGAATTCAGAACATGAGGGAAGACGAGCTTTATTTTACTGCTAAAGAATTGCAGGTCCCATTTGATTTAGTAAAATTTGTCCATGAAAACGGAAAATTACCTGTCGTAAACTTTGCTGCAGGAGGTGTTGCAACTCCGGCTGATGCGGCTCTTATGATGCAGCTTGGTGCAGAAGGCGTCTTTGTAGGATCAGGAATTTTCAAATCAGGGGATCCTGTAAAAAGAGCACAGGCAATAGTAAAAGCAGTCACTAACTATAATGATCCTAAAATACTGGCTGAGATTTCTGAAGATTTAGGAGAAGCTATGGTCGGAATTAATGAAAATGAAATTCAGCTGTTAATGGCTGAAAGAGGTAAATAATGAGAATAGGAGTTCTAGCTCTACAGGGAGCTTTTATCGAACATGAAAAAATACTTGAAAAAATTGGTGTAGAAACATTTGAAATCCGAAAAAAATCTGATTTGAGCAATGCAGTTTCAGATAAAAGCATTGACGGTCTTATTATACCGGGCGGTGAAAGTACAACAATAGGTAAACTTCTGCACGACCTTGATTTATTTGATGATATCAGGGAGCTTATTTCAGATGGACTGCCGACTTTCGGAACATGTGCCGGACTTATTCTTCTTGCAAAAAAAATTGAAAATGACGACCGCGTACATCTTGGCCTTATGGACATAAAAGTAAAAAGAAATGCTTATGGTCGTCAGCTAGGAAGTTTTTTTACAGAAAATGAATTTAAACATGTCGGAAAAGTTCCAATGACATTTATCCGTGCACCTTATATTACAGAAACTGGAAAAAATGTTGAAATTCTTTCAGAAGTTGATGGAAATATAGTTGCAGCAAAGGAAAATAATATACTTGTCACTTCCTATCATCCTGAACTGAATGATGATTTGCAGGTTCATGAATTTTTTATTGACATGTGCAAAAAGACTGTATCAAAATAGAAAACTTTAAAAAATATAAAATATATTTATGAATTTTTTATAATCTCATTTACTATTTTATGTAATTGGAATCTTAATAAATGAATAAATATATTTTTTTATCCTATTTTATAATTTTCATTTTGAGACATTTTCTTTATTATGCTATAATATTATAAATTTAATCATTACAATGCAAAGGATGTGAATACACATGAAAATTGGAATTGTTGTAGGAAGATTTATACCTTTACATATAGGACATGTTAACCTGATACAGAGGGCCAGCGGATTAGTTGATAAAGTTTATGTCGTAGTTTCCTATTCAGACGAAGGTGATACAAAAATGATATCAAATTCACGTTTTATTAAAGAAATTACGGCGAAAGACAGACTAAGATTTGTAAAACAGACTTTTAAAAATCAGAATAACATTTCATCTTTTCTCTTTGATGAAAGTAACTGTCCACCATTTCCTGAAGGCTGGGAAAAATGGTCAGCCCTTCTTAAAGCTGAAATGGAAAAACGGGAACCTGACCTGGACTGGGAAAATGATGTCCTGTTTATAAGTAACAGAAAAAATGATGAAAAATACAATTTAAAATTTTTTGGTTCCCGGACAAAATCCATTGATCCGGAATATCTTGAATACCCTGTAAATTCATGGGAAATCAGAGAAAACCCAAGTAAATACTGGGAGTATCTTCCTCGTGAAGTAAGGGAACATCTGATTCCGATTATTACAATCTGTGGCGGGGAAAGCAGTGGAAAAAGTATAATGATAGATAAACTGGCAAATGTTTTCAATACTTCCTCTGCATGGGAATATGGACGTGAATATGTTTTTGAAAAACTTGGCGGCGATGAAGATTCCCTACAGTATTCCGACTATGAAAAAATCGTATTTGGACATCAGTCAAATGTACTGTATGCTGCAAGAAATGCCAACAAATTCGCTTTGATAGATACAGACTACATAACTACACTGGCATTCTGCCTTACTTATGAAAAACGTGATAACCCCATCATAAGGGAATTTGTACGTAATTATAAATTTGACCTAACTATCCTTCTTGAAAATAATGTCAAATGGGTAAATGACGGGCTTCGTTCAATAGGAGAAACAGACCGTCGGGAAAAATTTCAGAAATTACTTAAAGAACTGTACAAAGAATACAATATCCCTTACATCATTGTAAAATCATCTGATTATGAACAGAGATACCTTGCATGCCAGGAAATTATAAAGGCTTACCTGGCAGGAAAGGATAATCTGCAGGAAATTGCTGATTCATTTATGTAAAAATGTATGAAATTAATATTGTTCCTCTTTTAAATTTTTCCAGAATATATCTTTCAATTTAAATTTTAATTCTATTTTTTTAAACAAAAAACATGGTCTGAAGATTTTCAGTTTCCAGCTTATATGCATATCTGCATTACACTGTCTGATTTTCTGAGCCATGCTTTTTTGTTTCATATTACTTTTTTTGTTATTCCCTGTTTCATTATTTTGCAGGATTTTCAGCATTCAGTATTCTTTTTGCATCTTCTTCGCTTAAATCATAGCTTAAGAATCTTTTATAGAAGTCTCTTGTCTTTTCTACCATGTTTAAATCCTTAAATACTTCCGGATTGAATTTCTGGGCTGCCCATAAAATTTGCAAAGCTTCTTCAGCACTGTATCTGTCCCAAGGGAAAGTTCCCATTGGATTTGCATATACTTTACCAGTTTTTACAGCTTTCAATGTTGCCCATACCTTATCTTCTTTCAGTTTTTTTACTGCTTCATTTGCATTATTGCTTCCTATTATTATTACATCCGGATCCAGCTTTACAATTTCTTCCATAGTAAGTTCTAACTGGTTCCCTTCTTTTTTCACTACATTTTCTGCCCCTGCAAGTTCTATCCATTCATTAATTATAGTGTTTGTACCGTCTACTTTTAATAAATTTTCCCCACTTACAATATGCAGTACTTTTACTTTTTTATCCTGTTTTACATTTTTCATTTTTTCTGAAATGTAATTTATATTTTCATCAAGATATTTTATATATTCTTCCGCTTTCTTAGGAGCTTCTCCTCCTATTACATCTGCTGTTATTTTAATTGTTTCCCTAAGTCCGCTGAAATCCTTGAAAGTTACTTTTACTCCTTTTAATCCTGCATCTCTTACAGTTTTTAACTCGGCATCATTGGAAGTCAGTACAACATCAGGATTCAGTTTCATAAGCTCTTCCACCTGCAGATCTTTTCCATTGAAAGGCGCCGCGACATCTTTAATTCCAGGATATACCTTTGCAAACCAAGGATTTTTCTTTATAGGATTTGTAGTTGCTACAAGCTTGTCAGCTCCCCCAAGCAGAAGTACAATCTGGTTATTTGCATGCCATAAGTCGGCTATTTTTTCAACATTTTTAGGAACTTCAACCTTAGTCCCTGCCTGATCTGTGACTTCCCTTGTTTCCACCTTTGCTTCCTGCTTATTCTGGCATGATACAAACGTCAGAATTAGCAGAAGTAAAGTCAGTAAATACGCTTTCTTAAATTTTTTCATTTTTTACTCCTTGACCTGTTAAAATCCCCAGTTTTGCTTATTTCTCAGTTTATAAACTGTTTTTTATTTTATTTAATAAACATAGATTATAGATATTTTTGTTTACCCAGTAAGTTTATCATATAAGCTCACTATTTGTAAAGCTATTTTTTATATTAATGTATACTAAACTATTATAAAATAAATTTATATTTATGAATATATTTTCAGCTGTACTATAATTTTTTTATTACTCTGCAAGGATTCCCCACTGCAATAACATTGTCAGTAATATCCTTAGTTACAACACTTCCGGCACCTATGACTACATTATTTCCAATAGTCACGCCAGGCATGACACTTACATCGGCTCCTATCCACACATCATTTCCTACCCTGATAGGATAGGCATATTCAAGCCCTGCATTTCTACGTTCACTGTCCAGAGGATGTCCTGCAGTATAAAAACCGCAGTTTGGTCCAATAAAAACATTGTCACCAAAAATTACTTCTGCTCCATCCAAAATTACCATGTTATGATTGGCAAAAAAATTCTTTCCTATTTTAATGTTATAACCATAATCACACCAGAAAGGGGCAACTACAGTAAAATTTCCTCCTGTTTTGCTAAACAGCTTTTTTATAATTTCTTTCTGCTTCTCCTCCTGAGAGGGATAAAGCTGATTATATTCATGGCACAAATCCTTGCAGGCTGTCCTTTCCTTCAGCAGCTTCTTGTCATTATTGGCATCATAAATCATTCCTGCCAGCATCTTTTCTTTTTCTGTCATTTTTTCTCCCATCACTAATTCTTTTTTAAATTTCCTGAAAATTAAAATTTAGTCCCAATCTTTTACCTGTTGAAGTATATTCTCTAAATTTATAAATCAGCGGTTTCCATTTTTGGGTATCAATATGAATACCATCTTTCAAAATATCTTCTGAAACAAAAATTCCCTTTATTTCAAAATTTACAATGGCAAACCAGTCTTTTTTTATAATATCGGTAACCTCTGTTTCCAGATGAATGGGACACTCTTTTATTCTCATGGTTTTTACTGTTTCTCCTGGCATTTCAGTAAACTTTCCTGCTTCAAATTTATTTTTGCAGTATATATATCCCAGTTTCTGTTTTACTTCAGATATTTCAGTTGTTCCCGTAAATTTTTCAATACTTTTTACATTTTCATACAATTTTTCATCAGGAATATTAAAAGTTGCATCAGAGCCTGTTTCTATATTCTGAAATCCCTTATTTCCCATCCCTATTCCTATAATTATTGAATTGCCAAGTACAAATGAAGATGATAAAGGTGTTATGTTGTCTTTTCCTGTTTCTTTATCCTTTGTAGTCATAAGTATCACAGGAAAACCGTAATAAAACCCATTTTTTTCTATTTTTTTAAACATAATTTTCACCCCTTATTTTTTAATATTACTATTCATTCTGTTATTTCAAGCAAATTTCCCTCACAGTCTTCTACAACACTTTCATAATAACCATCACCTGTAGTTCTGGGACCGCTCAAACATCTGAAGCCATCTTTTACAAGTCTCTCTGTCAGTTCATCTACTTTTTCTTTACTTCCAACGCTGAAAGCCAGATGAATGAAACCTTCATTCATTGCCCTGTCTTCTCTTGCTGAAAGCTCAGGACGTGTCATTATTTCCAGCCTTGTCCCACTATCTGGAAAACTTAAAAAATATGTCTGTAATCCTGTATTTTTATTATGATATTTCTCATTTGCCTTTGCCTGAAAATATTTCACATAAAATTCCTTCGTTTTTTCCAGATTGTTTACATAAATTGCCATATGGTCTATTTTCATATTTATTCCTCCTATTTTTAAATTTTTATAATTTATGAAATATAGGTTTCATTTTTTCAAAAGTACAGATGTGATTAAATCCTATTTTCTTCAATTCTTCCTGAATATAAGGAATATACGTACCCACATCTTCTGCCTTATGAGCATCTGAACCTATTGTTATTATTTTTCCTCCCAGTTCATGATAAAGTTTCAGTATATTCCATTCAGGAGTCAGTTCTTTTAAGCCATATCTGAAACTTGACGTATTTACTTCAATACCTTTATTATCTTTTATCGCCTTTTTAAGAATTTTTGTTATAATTTTTCGGGACTTTTCAAACGGATATATTGTTGCATTGTATCGCTGTATGTGATCGAGATGTCCTAAAATACTATAATTACTATATTGACTCATTACTTTATAGATTTCTTCATAGTATTCGGCATTATATTCATCAGGCATTTTTCCTTTCTGAAATTCCTTTGTCCAGAATTCCTTATCTTCAATTTGATGACAAGAAAGAATTACAAAATCTAATCCGGATTTATAACTATCAAATAACTTCTGAAAATCCTTTACTGTATGTGTCTGCATTCCAAATTCCAGTCCCTGTTTTATTGTAATTTTATCTTTATACTTTCTCTTTAAGTCCTGAATTTCTTCAAAATAATTGGAATAATCTACATTCAAATCAATTCTTCCAGTTTTTTCTTTCCAACTTTTTTTCTCATTTTCACTCATTTTTTCAAAAACTTCCTTATCCAGTTTTATCCCATAATCTACATGATCGGTGAAACATATCTCATTAATACCCTTATAAATGGCCGTTTTTATAATTTTTTCAGGTTTTTCTTCTGAGTCATCACTATATTTACAGTGAATATGATAATCAGCAAGCATATTTTCCCCTTTCTTTATCTTTTTTTTTATTATACCTAAAAAAATTGAAATATTCCATCATAATCTGTTCTTTTTTTATAACATAATTTTTTAAGTTTGCTAATCTTTCTAAATATTAAAAGTTGATAAAAAAATAGATATATGTTATAATAAATTGTAAATTCCGATGGAGTCATATACTAAAAAAGAGAGTGCGTCTTCACTCTCTTTTTTCATTTTACATATACTTTTCAATTAGAATTTGCAATAATTCTAGTAAAAGCAGTAAAAATATTTTCAGAATTTCTTCCTCTGGAATCATATTCTCACCTCCAATCATTAGAGGATGAGATATTATACCATATTTTTATTTATTTTTAAAATTTATTTTAATTCTAATTTTAAAATTATTTATATTTTTAGAAATATTCTCAATATTCCAAGAATTAAAAGATGAACTGGATAAAAACAATAATTTAACACCTTACTCTGTTTTCCACGTTTTCCATTATATGTAAGTATCAGACCAAATCCAGATAATGACCAGAATTCCTTAAAAATTGCAAGATATCCTAAAAACATTGCAAATACAGGTTTATCATAGAAAATATAGAAGAAATATCCAATCATAATTGCATGATACTCATAATCCAGTCCTGTAACCATTGATATAATGCACATTATTCCAACAATTACAGATGAAAGAAAATACCAGATATATTTAGGAAATTTCTGCATCTTTACTTTTAAAGTATCTATAATCCATATTGTTATCAGCATTAAAGCCAGAGTAAACATTACATTATTGGAATTTGGCTCAAAAAACACGCTTGACTGGAACATATCAAACGGAATTTCAGAAATTATTCCAAAAAATACGAGGGAGAAAAGATATTTTTTTCTGTTTCCTGTCTTAAAGAACCCTTCCACGAGAAAGAAGGCAAAAAGTGGAAATGCTATCCTTCCTAAAATGTCAAATGCATCACTTATACGCTGTAAGATTCCTTCACCGCTCAGAAAAGGGTATATCAACGCTTTATTTACATGATCCATGAGCATTGATGAAAAGGCAATATATTTTAACTGTGCACCTGAAAATATACGCAGTTTATCCCATTTCCCATTACTTTTATCCATCATCTGTTAATTCCTTTCAGTTTATTATTATAAGCTGTATAGATTTTGAAAGATTACCAGGATATTCATTATTCTAAATCTTCTCCATTACTTGCTATTACTTTTTTATACCAGTCAAAGCTCTTCTTTTTACTTCTTTTCAAAGTTCCGTTTCCATCATTGTCCCTGTCTACATAAATAAATCCATAACGTTTTTTCATTTCACCTGTCCCTGCACTTACAAGATCGATAGGCCCCCATGTTGTATATCCGAGCAGATCAACTCCGTCAAGAACAACTGCATCTCGCATTGCCTTTATATGTGCCCTCAGATAATCTATTCTGTAATCATCTTCAACATAACCGTTTTCATCAGGAATGTCAACTGCTCCAAGACCATTTTCCACAACAAAAAGGGGTTTCTGATATCTGTCATAGATTTCATTTATTGTAGTCCTGAATCCTAGAGGATCAAGTCCCCAGCCCCATTCCGTCACTTCAATATATGGATTTCTCATCGATTCCAGAAGGTTTCCTTCTCCAAGCTTATCAACTTCAGCTGAAATACAACGTGTCGTATAATATGAAAAACTTACAAAATCTACCGTATTTTCCTTTAATATTTTTTTATCTTCTTCTGTTATATCTATTTTCAGATTATTTCTTTCAAGGAATTTAAGGGCATAGGATGGATAATATCCTCTAACCTGCACATCAATGAAAAAATAATTTTCCCTGTCCTTCTCAAGTGCAGTCCACACATCTTCAGGCTTTGCAGCGAGAGGATAGAACTTTCCTGCCGCAAGCATACATCCAATTTTATTTTCAGGGTCAATCTCATGACCGATTTTTGTAGCCCACGCACTTGCCACCAGTTCATTGTGTGCCGCAGTATATAGAACCTGCTTTCTGTCCTCGCCTTCTTCAAACACAATTCCTGCACCCATGAACGGAGCATGCAGAAGAATATTTATTTCATTGAATGTGAGCCAGTATTTTACAAGTCCCTTATATCTTCTGAATATCACTTCACATAATTTTTTATAAAAATCAATTATTTTACGGTTTCTCCAGCCACCATATTTTTTTATGAGATATATTGGAAAATCAAAGTGAGTTATTGTAACCAGAGGTTCTATACCATATTTACAGCATTCCTTAAAAACATTTTCATAAAACTGAAGTCCTTTTTCATTTGGTGTTTCCTCATCTCCTTTAGGAAATATCCTTGTCCAGGCGATGGACATCCTATATGTTTTAAAGCCCATTTCTGCAAACAGTGCAATATCTTCCTTATATCTGTGATAAAAGTCTATCGCTCCCTTTGCCGGATAAAAATATCCATCTTCAAAATCAAGCATTTTTCTTTCGCCTGTAATTACTGAAGCCCTTGCTTCCCCAACTGGAGATAAGTCCACATTGGCAAGTCCTCTTCCATCTTCATTATATGCTCCTTCAAGCTGATTGGCAGCTGTAGCTCCACCCCATAGAAAGTCTTTCCTGAATCCCATACTGTCTCCTCCTCATATTAATTAATATAGTAACTGTCCTGACCTTCTGCTATTCTGACTGCTGTTCCGACGAACAATTTTTACATATCTTTTATGATTCTCACTTTAATTTTTCCAGCATTTTCTGTGAAGGATTTATTATTTCCATTTCAGATTTCTTCCTGATTTCATTTTCAATATATGGAAAATGAGTACATCCAAGAAGAATTGCCTCATTTCCTAAGTTCTTAAGATACTCTGCAAGTTTGCCAAAATGAAATTTTTCTGCGATTACTTCAGGCAAAGTACCCTTTTCTATTTCTTTTACTATTTCAAGAAATGTCATCCCTGTTATGTTAATATTGCTATTACCTTTAAACATGGCATTTTCTATTCCGGCAAGTCCTTGCGCATTTGCAGCAAATACAGCTATCTTTTTATACTTATCAGCTATTTCTCTATATACCTGCATGGGAGTAACTATATTTATATCATTTTTCTTTTGCAGTTTTTCAAAATCCACTGCTCCGCTTAACGAATTGCAATATACAAAAAGGACATTGCAGTCAGCCTTTTTTATGTTGTCTATATGACCGTTTATTACCTTTTCCTTATATTCTGTTTCTGAAGTCTGAAATATTGTCTGTTTTACAGGATTTTCAGATACCGGTATTCTTATTATTTCATTTTCAGAAAATCCATTTTTTTCAAGAAGAACAGCTCCCATATTTGTATCTATGGGAGTGCCTGCCATTACTGCTATTTTCAAAGTTTCACCTCAAAATTTTCTCAATTTTTCTATCGGAAATCTCCATTCAGGAGTTTCAAGTACAGTCTTTCCTTTCAGCGAATACCATACTCCCATATCTCCGTCTGCAGGATTAATCAGAATCTGTGTCTGCTGTGCCGGCATATATGACTGTGCAAGCATGAATATCTTTTCCCCTTTGTCATTTTCAGCCATATCTACAATAATTACAGCATGTCCGGGACTTCCTCCCATGATAAATACGTCTCCTATTTTCATATTTTCCAGAGACTGAGGCTTCATTTCCTTTTCCATGGACAATGTACCAGCATATCCAAATACAATATTCATGAAACTTCTGAAATCTTTATAGGTATTTGACGGAGAAGTCTTCTTATAGTAGGAACCTTTTCCATTCGGGTTTATTCTGTATCCCTGTATCCATTTACTGTACTGTGCGTTAAATCCTGAAACAAAATTAAAATTAATTTTATCATACTCCTTCTTCTGATAAAAATATTCTGCCCTTATGAGCATTATGGCATCTGCACACTGATGCAAATCCCTGTCTCCTATTTCCACATCAATTACACTGTCATATACCCCTTCACTTCTTTTGGCCTGTCCGTTATAATACAGCGCTTTTTCTCCGTAAGGCTTGAGTTTCTGTTTTCTCAGAAAATTTGCAAAGCTTCCGTTTTCGACAGCAGTTCTTTTGTAACCGGCAGGAACATTATATCGTGTTTCTATAGTCATCCCATCTGGATTCACAGCCTGTGTTGAATTTACCGTTTTAGAATTATTTCCAGTTTTCCCTGTCCCGCTGTTCACACTTTTAGTATTATCTGATTTAGAGTTTCCTAAATTCTCATTTTTAGGATTCTCTCCACATGATATCTGTAACATAGTAAAAACAGCTATTATAATGTACTTATTAAGCTTTTTTTTATAAAAAACCATAATCAAAAAATCCTCCCTATTTTTATTTTAACTTCTATTTCTTCAAATATTACAGAGTCTTTTAAAATTTACTGTTACCATACAGACAGTTCATGTTCTATTAAGAAATATTTATTTTTCTTTCTTTTACTATTATTTATCATTATGTATTTTTTTATAAAGGTCAATAAATTCCCTTACAAGATCCTTAAATAAGATTGCTCCCATCAGGTGATCCTGAGAATGAACCATTATAAGACCTACATCTATTTTTTCTCCGCCTGCTTCCTTTATTATTAAATCAGTCTGTATTTCATGTGCTTTTATCATTTCATCATTTGCTTTTTTCATGAATTCTTCTGCTTCTTCAAATTTGCCTTCTTTTGCTGCAGCAAGTGCCTGATATGCAAGACTTTTACTTTCTCCTGCACGGCCTATAAGTGTCATTGCAACTGTTTCCAAATCTAATTTTTCGTCCATGATGTTTCCTCCTGATTTTTTAATTTTTCTCTTATCCTTTTATATCATATGCTTTTAAAGATGTCAATTTTAAAAGCCATTATTTTATATTATTTAAATTTAAAAACTTGACAAAATTAGTGTTTTCTATGATATAATATTTAAAAGTAAATTCAATAAATAATGAAAGGAGATTCTCTCTTGAAGAAAAAATATATAAAATTTTTTTTGCTTATATTAATTTTTACAATTAAAATTCATTTGTTTTCATTTGATGGACAAAATGTAATATATAAAAAAGTTCTTGATGAATACAATCCAAATAGCAAAGATATAAAAATAGAGTTACATAAAGATGACATGACTTTTACTGGAAAAAAAGGAAATGGAATTATTATTTTTTCAGATAATGAAGTAGAAAACCTTACAATAAAATATCGGGCGAGAACTAGAGAAGATATAATTAACATGGAAAATTTCATTGCTAATATTATGTATTATACAAACGGTGACAGAGAACTTATAAACGGACATATTTCCAGTGAAACTGCAAAAGAATATGATCTTGATATAAGTAGTAGACTTAGTGGAAAAGGAATTACCACTAAAATAATTGATGTTATTACTTTAAATAAATTTAGAGGAATATTAACTGATGATAGACGCGAAAAAGAAATAAAAATTATTCTCACACGAAAGAAGAGGTAATAAAATGAATGAAATGATCCAATTTACGATATCAGGTATTTTAACTTTTATGTTTTATCAATATTATGCAAAAAAGATTTCAGATGAAATTCCTTTATTTTCTTCTTTTTTTCTTATAAATATAATGAAGATGATGAAAATAAACTTTATTAATAATAATCTCCTGTTAATTCCATACTATATTTTTTTTATAATGTGTCTTAAAAATATAGTGATGTGTTTCAAAGGGAAAATAGCATTATTAAAAGTTTTACTTATAATTTTTGCTTTTATAATTATGACATATGTTATAATGTATTAATATGTTTATATTTCTCTTAAATAAAAGAAGATGAGAACATTCTCATCTTCTTTTATATTCTTCTAAAACTATCTCGTTTCCGGTAAGAACATTTAATCTTGTTCCTACTGGAATTTTTATACGATTTTTTACAGAATTCCATGATTTATCTATAGTCTCCATAGTATCTTTTACAGAGCCAACAGGATCATTTATCAAATCTTCCCATGTAGCCTGAGAAACTCTATTAGAATTATTTGCTATTGTTCTTGCTTTTCTGTAATCAAGTATCAAATCAGCAACACTGAATGAAACTGCAAGAAGAGTCTTTCCAAAACGTTGAAGAAATTTTGTATTAAGTTGCCCTCTTGCTCCTATTTCCCCTTTAAGATCTATTATATTCGCATTTTCAAACATAATAACTTTATTAGTTGGAAGTATTATTTTTTCAATCATCATAAATACTCTAGTGTCATTATTATTTTTCAATGCTGCATAGTTTCCTATCAATTTACTTCCCATAGGTATAAGAACTTTATGTCTCCCATCTTTTGAATATACATTTTCTGATACTATAGCCATGAAATACGAAGGATTGTCACTATTTATCTGTGTTGTTACAGCTATAGGAATATAGCTCCCCTGCTGTAATGAAAACGTATTTACTCCATCAGCTACCGGTTGCGGTCTTGTTCTTGTTCTTGTTTGCTGCTGACTACCTGTAGTACCACCAGCAGTTCCATTATTAGCCTGAATTGTAGTCTGTCCTGTTCCTGTACTATTTATAGTAACTCCACTACCATTACCGCCACCCTGAGTATATCCTCTATTATTCGCTGAATTTCCACCAGTTAGAGAATTTAATGAACCTGACGAAGGTTTCTGTATATTTCTTGGTTGATAAGGTTCAGGTCTTACAGGTTCAGGAAGTTCCTGTCTAACTGGATTAGAATATACTTGAGCAGGAGCAGACTGCTGTTGCCCTGTTCCATTTGAAAACTGCTGACCAGCTACACCCGGAAGATTTTGCATCTGATTTTGCGCTTGATTTATAGCCATATTAGCACAGTTTGGATTGTTAATATTCGAAGGATTATTCGGATTCAGAGTATCACATGGCTCATTTACATTTATTGTATCATTTTGTACATTCCCTATATCAAGCCCTGTTCCTGTTGTATTGTTTGCTTGCTCCGGAGTTCCTGTGTACACAGGTTCTGTAGTAGTCTGAACATCCGCTGTTTTATTTTTTTCAGCTGATTTTTTTATCATTCCAGGTATTGCAAGAAGCCCAAGTATCAGTACAATTCCTACTCCACCTAATAATATTATTAAATTTTTTTTATCAAGTGGTTTCTTTTCTGAATTAGCATTTTTATTTTTTCCAAAGAGAAACTTAGATTTTGACTGTTCTTCTTCACCTTCGAAATCAGATAAATCACCTATATCATCATCTTCTTCAAAAAGATCAATATCTTCTGTATCATCAGCCATTACATCAACATCATATTCTTCCTGAAATTTATCATCTCTGTTTTCGTTCATACTATCCCCTTTCCTATCTATGTTTTATAATAACTTCTTTTTTCCCCAGTTTCAGAACAGCTTCTGTTATTTTTCTATGTACCACTATTTTATTAAATTCATATTCAAAATTTACAACTTCAAATTCTTTACTTCCGACTCCTTTTACCATTATTACTGGAGCCTGCTGTATATCTTCCGGCATTATTATTACAGTTTTAACTCCATCTGTAAAGACCTGTGTAGGTGCAAAAGGTAAATTTTTGTTTGATATTGTATAATTTGAATCCATTTTATCTAAGTCTACCATTACAGGATTTCTATCTTTAGATAATGAACTCCCTATACCTCTATTATTTATAGTTGCTTTCATAGTATTTCCTGCTGCAGGATAGTTAAATTTTACTAGAGGATTAAATATCTCAAGAGTTGAATATAAATTGAACATATATATTCTTTTATTCGTCATTACATTTACATTTGAAGTTATATCTATATCTGTAGGTCTTATAAAAAGATATACTGAATTATCGGCACCTCCAAATTCCTGTTCCATTTCAAAATTACTATTATCTCCACCTATTACCGCTACTATGTCCTCTCCTGGATCAAATTTTATCATTGTTACAAAATCAGGTGTAACATAAATATCGTATATACTATCTGTATAGAAATCAAAAGTTGTTGCAACTCTTTTTATTGCATCCTGTTTTCCTGATATAAGTTTTTTAACCTGCATCTTTGACACAGCTTCTTCACTTAAAAAATTATTTTTAGCTGCTGCTGTTGCCTGAAACGCCACCGCTACCACTAACATAGCTTTCAATACTTTTTTAACTATTAGCATTTATATTCTCCTTTTTTATAATAATTTTTATTACTTGTTTATTTCTTCATCAAAACTAAACCATTTCCAATATTCTTTCTTTTTATCCTCTTTAGGTTTTTTTTCTTCACCATTATTCTTATCAGATGTATTTACCTGTTTAATCTCCAAAGAAGCCGGTTTTGAATATTGAATATCTTTATTTTTTTTATTACTATCATGAACTGCTTCTGACGTCAATTTATATGGTTTTCTTTTATTGAATGTATACCCCACTGTTACTCCCAGCTGATGTATAGCAGGGCTTTTATTTGAAATATAATTTATTTCATACGATACTTCTACAGAAAAATTTTTCCATTCAGTTCCTGCTCCAATACCTATGTATGGAGCTGATTTAAATTTAAAATTTTCATTACCTTTTTTTGAATTAAATGACCATCCTGCCTTATACTTATTAAAAAATTTCCATTCATCATTAATTTTCCATTCAGGCTTAATTACAGCATAAACCGGTGTCATGCTTCCCAATTTTAAACTACCACTTTTCCTTTTTATGTTAAAATTATGTGATATTCCAAATCCTACCTTTAAGTTATCATTTTCAAATGGCATCCATTCAGCTTTAATTTTAATTCCCTGTTTCAGTTTTTTATTTTTGATGTTTTTTTCACTTGATTTCCTATAAAAATCATAGCCTCCTCCAACGAAGAATTCATCCGCCATTGCAATTGTACTGGTAAAAAGTACTGTTGTCACTGCTGATAGAATAAGTTTTTTCATTAGATTTCTCCTTTAATTATGCATCAAGCTTATCTTCTTCACTTAGGCGTTTAAATAATAAATCAATTTTATACATATCATTAAAACATATAAGTCGGCAAATTACCATTAAAAGCCACGCTATTACAAAACACATAAAATTTCTTGTGAATAGATAAAGAATACCTGTGAAACCCAATATAATCTTAAATATAGGTAATGGTACTCCCATTACTTCCATTTCATCCATAAGAGATGAAAATATCTCCCTTTTTTTCATTTTTCTCTCCTTTATTTAAAGATTTTTTCAGCATTTTTCTTATCTATATACACTTTTCCATTAAAATCTATATTAAAAGTTTCAATTTCAGTCATATCTACCTTTCCAGGCAATGTAAGAACTTTTTCAACTGATCTTTTACTACAGATAGTGTTGTTTCTTGAAATAGTCTCTACTTGACCATTTTTATCAAAAAAAGCTGAAGTAATCCCGTATTTTTGTTTCTGACATACTATTTTTTTGCTTTTTGGCATGAATAATACCCCTATATTACCATATCTTAAAAGTTTTTCATGTATATAATCATATGTTGTATTGTCATCTGTCAAAAGAATCCGATATTTTTTGTTTCCAAATTCAAAATCAGAAAAATATTTATCAAGTGTACTCTTTACACTTTCATTTGTAATTGTCTCAAATGTTCTGGGTAAATATATTCCTGTGCCGGCTTTTACTTTTCCTGGTAATATATGAATTGTTATTAATAGTGATAAAATCCATATAAATTTTCTCATTTTTTCTCCTATTTAGTAAATAAATCAACAATATTACTTGTGAAAATAAAACTTTTCCCTTTTTCTTTAAATGTAGTTATTTTTTCCCTTATAAGTGCTGTTTCCGGTAATTTTTTTTCCTTACGTTCCTCATCAATGTATTCTTTCTCCATAAGTGAATATTTCTGTGCGACTTCTTCATTTATGTAAAGAGGCTCCATATAATATAGTATTTTCCCATTTCCTGTATATTCGTATTTAACGGTATATTCTGCTTCTCCTATTATAAGCGGCTTTATGAGCCTTACACTTAATGATGTATAATATTCAGGAACTACAAATAAAGGTATTTTTAGAAATCTTGGTATTTTTGAATTATCAACCACATCTACAAAAAGTTCATTATCTTCAATTGATACACTCTCAAAATTTATGAAATCGCTAAGATTTTTTTCTACATTTGTTCTAAAATTTATTACTGCTCCTTTACGAAAATATACATTTTTTAAAAAATGTATTGAATTTTCATCTTCAGAACTTTCTAATTTAGCATTTTCTAATTTTGTCGTAGGATAAGTATATAAATCGCTTCTTACTACTACATCTTCATTAAAAGTAAAATACTCCTGTGTTATTTCATTCGCTTCTAAAACTTTTACAGTATATGAATTTGCTCCATCCCTAACTTCATTTCTGAAGGAAGGCAATAGATGCACAGTTTGAAAAGACTGATTTTCAATTTTTACTGAAAAAGGTGTTTTGGCAAAGGCACTGAATGCTGTCAAAAATAACAACATTTCTGTTCCCAATTTCAATTTTCTCATAAAATCCCTTCCTTTAAAACTCAACTAATTCTCTTAATATCCCTTCACTTATAATATCTTCCAATCTTTCTTCTATTTCCTCATAAAGTTTTTCCTTGACAGTATTATCAATTAGTCCATTACTTCCTACTGAAAAAAGACCTGTTTCTATAAAATTTGAAAGTGTTTTCTCCTTTTTTTCAACAAAACAGTTTGAACTTGTCATTCCTGACATATCAAGCACCTTATAACCTTTTTTCAAATCCACATATGTCCCCACAAGCTTTATTATCCTATTCAAATCTGAATTATAATAACCTAATGCTATTTTAGCTTTCCGATAAAAAAAACGGATATCTTCTTCATCTTTGAAGATTATTTTATTACCTGTATATGCTATTATAAGAAATTTTGATACTTCTTCATCAAATTCAGCTTCCAGTTCTGTTATTTTAGTTATCACGGAATTATTCCCGACTTTATTAAATAATTCCATTTCTATGATAAGATCCATAAATTTAAAAATATACTTTTTAGTTTCTGCTCCATCTAGAACACTTTTTGTATGATTTTCAAATATTCCTCTTTCATAGTATGTTTTTATGGCTAAAAAAATTTTTTCTGTTTTAAATACATTAATAAGATACCTTAAATCGAACATTTTATCTTTATATTCCAGATAAATATTCTTTTTTCCAAACTCACCCATTGCAAACAGAAATTTTATTTTTTCCTTTTCAAGAAAAAAAGTTCCTGCTACAGTCATTTCCTGTCCTTTCTTTTATTTCTTACTTTTTTTCTTTAATTCTTTAATTTCTTTCTCAAGCTTGTCAATTTTTGTTCTTAAAAGAACTTTTTCACCTTTATGCTGAAAATACATACAAAGTAGTATTTCAAGAAATTTCATGACAAGAGATCTGTTTTCCAGAAATCTATCATCATAAATTTCATCCAGTTCGTGTTTTTCAAGAAAACTTGAAATTCTAGTATCACTCATCACTCTTTTTAATTCTTCGTGCTTGTTCTTAATAAACAATTCTAATTTTGTGCTCATATGACCTTTTCCTTTCTTTTTTCTTTTAACTTTATTATTATATCATTTTTAGAAACTTAAAACAATCATTCTGATAAAATTTTTTTAAATTTCTTCATATCCATCATCAGATATGTATATTATTTCTTTTATTTAAATAAAAATTTCGTCTAAATCAAAATTTTCAGTCAAAATATTTATTATATCATTTAAATCTTTATTTATTGCACTGTCTTCAGTATATTTATCATGGTTATTCTTATAGTAAAAATAACCATCTATTAAAGCATTTTTAAAAGTATCCAAATATTTTTGCGGTTCTTTTACCGTTCCTAAATTAATTTTTTTTATATCCTCTCTTTTATTAAGAGAAAGGGAAAGAAAGTAATTTTCTGTTTTTTCAATTAGATGTTCAAAATAATCATTTTCTTCAGTAAAACTTAAATCCTGTAGTAAAAAATTTTCTTTTAAGTTAAGCATATAATGTATATCTGTTACTACACCAAAATACAGTTCTTTTAAGTTTTTGTTTAAATTCATAAAATAAATATCATTTCTTATTCTGGAATAAACGGCAAGCAGAAAAAATATCTTCATATTTATAATAAGATTAACATTTTCATCCTCTTCCATGTCTGAATTCATAGTAACTTTTATAATTATTTTACTTTTTTCCCTATACTCTTCATTTGATTCATCTAAAAATTTTCTTTCGTTCTCCAATCTAGGAAAATCTGTCAAATTATGTGTTATTATTAAATGATTAGGTAGATTTACATCTTTAACTACATTGATTTCACAGTTTATCTTATTTTTTAAATTTTCCAATGCAATTTCATAATTTTTTACCATATTTTTCTTACTGTTAACTTTTATATTTGTTCTATTCATAAGAATATTTATAAATTCCTTTATCATACGAATTTTATTTTCTTTTATTTCAGAATAGTATATCTTCTTTAATTCATTATATTTTAGAAACATGCCCTCTTCTAAGTTTTTAAAAATGTCATTTATAGCAAATTCTACATCCTTAATTTCTTCTTCTATTTCTTCGTCAATCTGAATATCGTTAATTTTTTCGTAAAATGTTTCTATGCTTTCTTTGAGATTATTATTTTCAGTCATTAAAATCATATTTATGAAATTCAGTAATACCAAATCTCTGTTTAGTCTATATACTTCCAATCCTTTATCAAATATTTTATTTCTATTTTTATCTATGAAATTCAGCTCAATTTTATAACTTTCATCTAAAGACTTTATATTATACAAAGACTTGTTATAATAACCTGTACTCAGAAAGATATAAAAAATTTCCGCTTCCAGTTCTTTATCAATATCCTGTAATTTATTTTCAATTATAAAATCATCAATTGCTCTATTTACAGTACTGATATCTGCTCCGAATTTTAAAAAATCTATATTTCCATTTAATTTTAGAAGATTTATTTTAGACTTATTATAATTTGAAAAGAGAACACTGTAAAAATATACAAACCATGTGTTCTTATTATATATTAAATTTAAACTTTCACTTATACCTTCTTTTTCAAAAATAATTGATGTATATATCGCTTTTATGCCGTCTTCTAATATTTTTATAAGATGGTACGTGCTGTCAGCTTCATCTGATAAATATTCTTTGCAAATAGGGATAATCTTTTTTTCAAATATTTTCTCAATTTCATTAAAACATTTATCCAATTTTTTATCAATCTTAATTTTTTCACGAAAAATACTGTTAAATATTCTGTTTGAAGAGTTAAACTTTAAAATAACTTCAGTCAGTATTTTTTCTCTTATATTCCCCTTTATATTATTAACAAGTGATATAAAAACATTTTCACTTATCCTGAAAAGTTCTATAAAAATATTGTAAACTTTTTTCCTGTTTTCATTCTCAAAATATAATGTGTCCGCTTTTTTTAATTCATCTTCATACTGTTCTATATTTTCAGCAATACTGCCGTTCAATATACTTTTATACATCTCCTGATCTTCACTTACTTCAAATCCAACTAAATAACTCATAACTAGAAGATGGAGAAAAATCATAGTGTCTATAACTACAACATCACTGTTAGATTTTAGAATAAAACTTCCTTCAAATATTTTGCTTTTATCAAATTTACTTCTTTCAAAATCAAGCTTAACATCTGCTATTTTTTCAGACAATGTTTTATAGACATGATTAATCATATTATAGTCATAATCTTCTGAATTTATGTTAAGCATTATTTCTAACATTATTTCCTCCTTTTCATTTTAAACATACAACCGTCAGAATTATTATTAAAACTTGCGTCAGGAGAAGGACAGATAAATAAATATTATATTTTTTTATCGAAGGATCATAGTTTTCAAATACTTCTTCAAATTTTTCGTATGATATTCTTAACTTTATAAGTAAAATCATAAATAATGTAATAAAAATTACAACAACCATTTTATCGTCAAAAAAGAATGTAAAAACAAATGTAAGAAAGAAAATAATATAACTTTTTTTTGAAAAATTCTTTATTTTAAAATCAAGATTGAGTTTAGTTTTTTCTAAAATCCGTATTCTTATTTTTTGAACCCGCTCTCTAAAATTTTCATTATTTTCTCTTGCAAGGATATAGATAAAATAAAGTATTTCAAGTATTATAAGGAATGTAGGTAATATATAAGGTCTCATCTTAATCACATCTTTTCAATGATAAATTCATTATATTGTTTTTCTAAATCTTCATATGAAATTTTCTCCAAAAATTTTATCTTTAGTATTTCTTCTATACTGTAAAATCTTTTCCTATTTTCAGAGGATGTAAAGTCAATAGAAGATGTTAATTTGTAATTTTCCCCCATTTCAGATATATTTTCTCCTATAACCTGTACTATTCTTCCATATTTTTTTATATAAAGACAGTTAAATTCAAGTAAACTGTATGTATTTAAAAATAATTGAAAATATTCTTTCATAAATTTTACAAAATCATCAATTATATTGATATCTGAAACATCTTTATAAACTAATACTGAATTTTTAGTAAATTCCTTTATATCACTTATTACAAGATCAAAAACAGTATTAATATTTGTTACAGGATTATGAAATACAATATCTATAAGTTCTGTATTACTCGCTTTAAGTCTTTTTTCCATATCAAAAGAATATTCCTTTGTATATTTTCCTTCAATAAAAAAAATTCCATCAATATTAATTTTTATAAATTTTTCTGTACTGTAATTTATATCCAATATTTTGACATCTGTATTTTTTCTTTTCCTAAATTCATAAAAAGTCCTTAACAGATTTTTCTTTAATTTTTCAAAACTTTCATTTATTTCTTCTTGCGTAAGATTCTCTATTATAAGAAAGTCTCTTTCATTTTCCATACTCAACTCCTTATTTTTATTCATGATATAAATTTAATAAATAAATTAAAGTAAAAGCATCATGTAGAGATGCTTTTACTTTAATTAGTCATATTAGTAATTGCTGCCTGTTCTTCCTGAACATCTTTTAAAGCTTTATCATTCTGTTTTTCCTGTATAGCCGGAATTTCTAGCAGTTTATCAACAAGTTTTTCAATTATTTTTATTAATTCCGGATTACTACTAACTTGCGTTCTCAGGAACTTATTCTCACTTTCCAGACTTTCATTTCGAGTTTTTAACTTTGCTACTTCAATATTCTGATTATTTATTATTGTATTTGCTTCTGCAAGCTGTTTGTCTTTTTCCTTAAGTTTCTTATTATTTCCTTTGAAAAAATTAAGAATCTTGTCAAATAACTTTCCAAATAGACTTCTTTCTTCTGTCTTCTCTTTATTCTTTCCATTTTTATTAGATTCTTGCGTAATCCCAAGCAGTTCTTCTATTTTATTTCTAAATATTGGATTCTGTAAAAGTTTTTCCAATAAACTTATAAGACCATTTGTAATATCATCATCCATACTTTCGTAACATCCGCCCTGTTTTTCTACTACCTGGGCACCTTCTTTAATTAAATCCGGATTTATTACTTCTCCATCATCAAGTGGATGAGTCTCACTTTGATTTTTTTCTTCAATTTTCGTTTTAGTTTCTTTTAAATTTTTTGTTTCTTTCTTTGGGCTACTTATTTTTTTTTCATTACCACTCATGTCCATTATTATTCCTCCTAGAATTATTTAATTACTTATTACTTCTTTATCTTATGTAAATATTTTATAACAGTAGTCCATATTTGTCAAATTTCACTAAAATCATTTCAAAGTATTGTATTTACTGGTTTTCATAAGATAAAATCAAAAAAAATAATTAGCACACTTTATAAAATTTTTATTTACACAAAACTTCTTACATATTGTTCCTCTTGTTCTTTCATTTTCTCTATTTTTTGAACATCTTCTTCACGTTCCCTTTCAGCTTCTGTCGTCTCTTCCTCCTTCTTCGTCTCTATGGCTTTTATTGTTATCTTGGTGCTTTCTTTTATATTTTTTCTTGTTTTTTCCTGATTCTCAAGAATTCCTTTTTTATCATATTTAATATTTTTTATATCTTCTTCATACTCCCGTCTAGCTTCTTCGAGTATCTCTTTCATTTTGGATTTTACTCCTTCTATTTCTCCTTCTACTTTTTTACGATTATTCTTTAATCTTTTTATCTCAGGATTTTCATAGATTTTTTTTCCTATAAGGTTAGTTTTTCTAAGCATATTAATCTTCATACTTTCCCTATAACGGGAAAATCTGTCACTAAATTCCATTCCCTGAAACCCTTGGTTCTGATAGCTCATTTCTGCTACAGTCCCTTCATCATTAAGCAATAAAAGATCCCTTATATAATTATTGCTTACAGTTTCATACTTAACAATATAACCAATAAATTCATTATCAAAAAAATCGTTTTTTTCAAATTTTTTTGCAAACTCACTGTCTTCACATTCACCTTCAAGTCTTCTTATAAACCTGTCTGCAAAGCTATTTACAGCTTTCTTTGTTTCCTTATCCATTTTTTCAAGCTTTGCTATATCTTTTCCTAGCAGATTGTGCATTTTTCTATTGTTATTCGTCAGTTCAACCCTATTTCTTTCAAGCGACTGTCTTGCCGCCTTTGTCACTTTTTTTAATTCTTCTCTAAAAAAATCCCTGTTCAGCTTTCTGACATCTAAATTACTCATTATGTTATTAAGTATCTTTACTTTTTTTTCTACTCCTGAAACATTGTACAGTCTAAGATTATATTCTATTTCCCTTATGAGCTGTTTATTAAGTGAAGGATTTATTACTATATCATTTCTAAGCAGTTCCCTGTCAGTGTAGTAATCTCTCAAAAGAACCTGCCAGTTCTTTTTTGGTACATTTTTCATTATTTCGGCATAAAATCTGTCTGTGAAATTAAGTACTTCCTGATATTTCTTCTCCAGAACCTTATCCCTTAAAAGTATATTTATTGCCATTGTTGAAGTAAGCTTATTCTGCATTGAATAAATCATTTCTTTTACCTGATCCCTTTTTCTTATGTTTTCAGGATTCTGTCCAAAAAAATTCAGATTTTTAATATTAAATTCCGTTTTTTCTATTTCATTTATGAGGTTTACTCCACCTTCATTTTTTATTACATTGTCAAAATTTGTGTCAAGAATTTCCTGATTTCTGAGGTTAAAGGCATCTATTCTTTCCTGATTTCCCCTTACCATTTCAGAAAACTGCGAAACCTTTTTCTGAGTATGATAACTTTTTCCTCTTAAAATTTCAAGGGAAGGTCTTTCTTCAAAAAAACTGTTTCTAAAAGTAGGATTAAACTCATTTTCATGAATTTTTGAAACATGTTTCAAACTCTCCCTAAATACTTCCAGTACAAAAGTCATACGTTCCCTATCTTTGAAATTATATCTGTTGATAATATCTATAACCGGAGTATTTTCCCTCAACATTTTATTAATATAGCTCTTATTTCGTCTAAGTTTATATAAATCAGACTTTTCTATTGTAAAATTAGAACTCTGGGAAATATTTTTATAGAAGTTTTCAGAAGTTTTATCATACATAGATTTACTTTCTAAAATAACAGAATTTTTATTTATATACGAATATAATTTCTGTCTGCTCGGGTAGTCATATTCAATAAAAGGAGTAATAGCTTTTACAATCACATTATCAAGTCTTGATTCAAATTCATAGCTGGCATTATTGAATGTACAGAAAGATGAACACGCATTAAATTCTTCCAGCAGTTTTTCATTATCTGTGAGAATTTCCTCAATTTCTTCATTATAAGGAATTCCTATTTCATTAAAAACTGTGTCCGTAATAGTATTTTCAGCATCATTCAGGTTAAAAAGCCCCCTGTCCGTCTTTATAAGCTGATGTACAAACCTTGTCCTGCTGTCAGCATGCACCTGCGCTTCTCTTATCAACTTGTTTATATTGTCCTGATTGAATATATCAAATTCATATGAAATAAATTCTGTATCTATTTCTCCGTTTATGACAGGAACTTTTAATGCAAAAAAAGGGCTGTGCATATCATCAATGACAATATAATGTTTTCCTTTTAGCTTATTTTCCATGTACCTGTTTACTATTTCTTCATTTAATATAAATTTTTTTGTAATATCCTGAAATCCCATTCCTTTTTTATTTTCAAGTTCAGTTATCAGTCTTTCCCTGTCTTCATAAAGTCTTTTAATATTTTTTCTATTCATTTTTTTTATATTATATTTATCAAGAAAAGGTTTTATTTCCATAAATTCTTTAAGATATCCGTTTCCATTAAGGTCAAGTGCCTCCACATAACCATCAAAAGTGTCTATTTTAAAATTTTCTTTTACTTTTTCAATCTTATCTATCTTATCAAATTCTGTCTGATTATATTCCCTTTTTATATTTTCCCCTATATCAGCATATTCGGAGCTGAAACCTTTTTTATTACTTATGGCGCTGTAAAGTCTGCTGTTCTCTTTTGTTTTTAGTATAGAATCAACTGTATCCTTAACAGAGCCTGCTCCAAAAAGAATTTTTTTTGGAAGACTTTCAAAAGGATCAGTATAAGATTTCAAAGTGTTTTTTGTATTTCCTGTTCCTGATTGCATGACATCTTCTACAAGTTCTGCAAATAAAGTTTTATTAAACATGGGAGAAGCTTCAGAAAAAATTTTCTGTATTTCCATTATATCTTCACCCTTCATTTTTATATGATTTTTTTCATAGCTGTTAAAAAATTCTTCATATCCTGATATTTTGGGTGCTGTCATTTTACTGAACATATCAGTTTTTTCGTTCAACATACCGTAAAAATCATAGGGATTTCTATTATTTACAGCATATATCACATCACTGAATTTTATTTCTTCTTTTTCATCGTCATAGATTTTTTCTGATTTTTTTTCAGTAATTTCTGACATTTTTTCTTCCATCAGATTCATTTTATCAAAAAATACTTCGAGTTCTTCATGCTTCTCATTGATAAAAGCATTCTGCATTTTTTCAAATACACTTTCCGAAGTATCATTTTGTCTATTATTAAAATTATATGTCATATCAACGTCATTTTCATCAGATCTCTGTATAAGATTTCTTCTGTCTACAAAGAAAGTGTTTCTAAAATAATCCAGAAATTTATCATTCATTTCCTTTTTTATTTTTTCCATATTTTCTCCCTTTTTAGATTAAGAAACATCCACTATTCTTTTAACTGAAACCATTTTTGACATAAAGTATCCCTGATTAAGCGAAACAACTACCACTTTACTGCTTCCACTTGAAGCATGTATCATTTTTCCATTTCCTATATACATTCCTACATGTGATACAGTATTTGGTCTTTTAGGATCTGTTTCAAAGAATATCAGGTCTCCCTTTCTTGCATTCGCGAGACTTACACTCCTTCCAACCTTTGCCTGATCTCTGGATACTCTCGGAAGAATAATTCCAATTGAATAATATACATTCTTTACAAAAGCGGAACAGTCAAGTCCCTTTCTTGTGGTCCCCCCCCATAAATAAGGAACTCCAATATAAGTGTTTGATTCTTTTACCAGTTTATCAAGTGCATTGTTAAGCATTGAATGTTTATTACTCTTTGTTCCCCTAAATCTTATATCTGTATTTATCTTTTCATTTGTAGGGCTTACTCCTGCATCTCCTGTTTCATAGTTAGTAAGAGGTGCAGGTGCATCATCACCTTTTCTATTTTCCCTGCTGTCCACATTTACATTTTCATAAGTATTTTTTACCTTTCTGTCCTTCTCCATAGTAAACCGCATCTTACTTGCAAAAGTAAAAGATGAAGCAATGATTGCAATAAGCAACAGTTTTTTCATTTTTCCTTCTCCTTTTATTCTATAGTTTATTATTTTTTTCATTTTTTTCATTTCCGTCGTTGGTATTTGTTTGACCCAGTTCCTGTTGTACCAGTTTATTAGCTCTTTCTATTAGTTTATCACTTGGTCTTCCGTCACCTTTTTTGATCTTTTTTTCATCAGCTTCTTGCTTTTTAGCTTTAAAATATTTTCCTATTTTTGCCTCAGCCTTGCTGCTACCACCTTCCATAAGTTCCAGAGTAGTATCTCTCATTTCTTTTAAATTATCTCCTTGCGGATTGTTTCTTTTTTCCATGCTCTGTTTTCCGGCATTTATGACTTCCTTGAAAGCTTTTCCTAAAGAAATATTCCCTTCGGGAGTTCTTTCAGTCAATTTATTAAATCCGCCCTGTAAAGCCTTACCTGTCAGAGCTATATTAAATCCTGTCCGAACAACTTCCGTTGTAATGGAGCTTGCCTTAATGGATGCCGCACTTCCTGAATTAAGTGCATTTCCTATTGTTTTTATCTGTTTCAGAAGTCCATATACAATGAATACACCTGCTATAATTCCTAAAAGTTTATTTATATCTGAACTTCCTTCCCCATCCAGTCTGTCTATATACTGAAATGCATATCCGATGAGTGCAAAAGTTACAATCACATTTACCATTGCTGATATAACAGCACCTAATGCACCAAAACCGATATTCTTAGTTATACCAAGAGCTACAAACACCATAGTTATCATGCTGAAACATCCTATAAGCAGATAATCTACAAGAACTACCATTATTTCTATTGCCGCCTTCATACTCATCCAGAGAATTACGAGAGCCGCAAGAAGTATAAGCATTGGATTGATATTATTCATTACTCCCTTTACGCTGAAAAGCATCTTTACAGCTGTAAGCATAACCTTAAAAGGAACATTGAAAAGCTTCGTAATATAATCAGGCAGATCATGCATGTTAAAACTTTTCCCTGCAATCAGTCCTCCCAGCTTCATGGAAAGATCAAACAGCGGACCGGTGTAAAAATTCCAGAAGAAACCGTTTGCAAGCAAACCTACCATTACACTCATAACTGTAATCTGAGGAAACATGTCCTTTACAATCACGAGCATCGTCTTCTGTTCCTCAGTGTCAGGAGCTGTTACTCCTTTTAATATCCCTATAAGAATTTCAAGTGTTCCCATAAGAAGCATAAATATTGCCATTATGTTTGATACGCTTCTTCCAACTTTGTCTGTAACATTTCCTGTTACCTTAAACAGGTTCATTACAATCTTCGTTCTTATATCATTTGTATTTTTGATTTCCCCTATCGGTGTTTTTTCAGACTTGGCATCAGTTACCGCGCTGTTTCCTCCATCGTTACCCCTTGCCACTTCCCTGAGTTCACGCGCAATAAAAATCGCAACCAGAACTACTTCCCACCATTTCAGCTTTATCTGTGTCCAGGTCATGGGATTTGTATTTGTATCATTTTCGCCACTTAATACAGATGAACTTATTTTATTAACTGCACCATTAAGATTGTACAGTGAAATTCCTTTACCTGCAGCATTCATTATTTGCCCGACATTAAAAAGCACAGGATCATCATTTGCCGACTGATTCTGTTTTCTTATCTGATTATATTCCGCATTATTCTTCTCTGCATTTTTTGCATCCTGAAGAGCATTTGCAGTAGTTACGGAAAATGCTCCCAGCTGTATTATTAGCAAGGACAGTGCCACTCTTTTTTTTATATTCATAGTCATACTATCCTGTCAATCCTGGCTGATATACATCTTAATCTATTCTTTGAAAGATGACAGGAACTCCTTTTTTTAGAATTTTATTTGGATACTTGATTTTAAATATTAGTTAAAATAATTATATCATAATAATTAGTTTTTTTCCAATTTTTTTAAAAATTTCTGAATTAATTATTTTTAAAGGATTAGAATAGATTTTTATAAGTATTTTCATAAAAAAATTATTTTATTATAATCTCTAATTTCTTCTGTCTGATTTTGTATTATCTTAATAAATTAAGGGGAAGTTAATCAGAAATATTTTTTTAATACTGATGAACTATACGCAGAATAATAGCAGTATAATCTTCGCGAGGTTTGTGAATATGGCGAAGAAAGTCATGAAACCGAATACGTCCTTCATCATGTTCAGGGGCTTGTTGAAGAAAGCCTTATTCCCTTCATATAATTAAATTAATAATAATATTAATTATACATCATTTTAATGTAAAATGCAATTTGCATTTCAAGCCCATGGATTTGGGCAAACAAAAAAACTATACCTCCTGCCTGACCGGAACTCCACCTGCTGTAGAATTCCAGATAATCAGGAAATATAGTTCCAAATTAACTTTTAATTTTTTCTGATATAATCTTTTCATATATATAACCGTTTATTCATCTTTTAATTCTTTAAGTCATAATTCCATGTTTACATTATCATAGTAGATATTTAGTATGTCCTGTTTCTGTATTTACCTTCATAGTAGCATATTAGTATGCATTATTTCCATCCTTGTCCTCACAGTACACATTTCCACTAGGATACCTATAACATTTCACGCCTCTTTCAGCTCTTCTTTCACGTGCTTCATTCCACTCATCCACGTCAAATAAACTACAGCTAAACGCAGTCATAACGAGTATTATCAGCATAATAATCTTTTTCATAAATGTATTCATCTCCCTTCGTATTTTCTATCTATGTCATTAAATCGTCATCTAATTAATCATTTAATTTCTGCCATTATCTTCAATCTCAACCCTGTTAGGATTTTCAGCCATGTGACCAGCATTCATTCTTGCCTGTCTTACAGCCTCAGACCCCGAGGAACCTCCTAGATTTACTCCTCTTATATTGTCAATTGCATTATCCCATGCCGTATCAAGCATATCCCTAGCATCCAATCGTCTGTCCTTGAAATACTGTTCACTGTACGGATAATTGCTGTCCTTGCCTTTGAAGTCTTTATCAGAGAATGTGTCCTTGAATTCATTTCCTATTTTCTTCCATTCATCGGGACTACTAAAATCAGCATTCATCCCGCCAACCATGGCAGAGAAGAGTTTAGCGGACATTATGCCCATGCCATGCCTTTTTTTTGCGGAGTTTCTCATGGATGTATTGGCATCATTCATATTGTGGGCATTGGCTGCATTTTTTTTAAATGCTGCACCTGTACGCGGTCTTCCGTACTGTGCATTTCCGTATCCTTCTGCGGGTCTTCCCACGTTGTGCATAGCCCTTTGGAAAGCGTCACTGTTTTTCATATCACCACCTTTATAAGAAGATTTGTTATTTTTACCACCGTCCTTTCCGTTAGTAAGTTCGTCAAGCTTCGCACCGCCGAACATGGCGAGTCCTGAGGCGGCCATACCAGCGGCCTGGGCCAGCCCCATGAAAGCGCTGTCGCTGGAGATACCGAGACCTGACCCTGTGGTAACGGCGATGGCCATCATACCGATGTTCTCCATTACCTGCGAGAGCATGAGGAGGACGACGGCGAGAGCGGCGATGGCCTGGATGCTCTTACCTGCGACGACGAGGTTCATGACCTGGTATGAGATACCCATCATAGCGACGGTCATGAACAGGGTCACGCTCTGCTGTACGATCATCTGTATACCTTTCTGTCCAATCTGCGCTGTACTTTCCATTGTAAGGAACATGAGGTAGAATACGGAGAAAGTGGTGAGCATGAGGGCGGTAAAGATGTTAGACACATAGACGGCGATAATCTTACCGCTGAGCCATACACAGAATAATAGCAGTATAATCTTCGCGAGGTTTGTGAATATGGCGAAGAAAGTCATGAAACCGAATACGTCCTTCATCATGTTCAGGGGCTTGTTGAAGAAAGCCATTGCGATTTTTCCTGGAGTGGAAGTAGTCATTGCGGGGGCATCGAAGAAGA
>ERZ772764.306-NODE-306-length-36169-cov-15.176912_pt1 | contig 36169 bp, 37 predicted proteins | sample MGYA00512163_ERZ772764 | MGnify/ENA primary metagenome ERZ772764 (study PRJEB29015, sample SAMEA2737903) | human oral metagenome | biome: human oral; feature: human-associated habitat; material: dental | place: China | collected 2094 ... | reverse complement strand
CGCGAGTAGATAACAGTTTTAACACCGATGCCCTTATGGTGTTAGACCGTATAGAGGAAGACAGCGAGCGTGTAAACTATCTTATTACTAAGGCATTGGATAAAAGTTCAGCTTATACTCTAGAACGTCTTTACCGCCTGATAATAAAGCGCAATATGCCTAATAAGTTTGAAGTGTTATATGAGTCGTTGGCAAAAATGCCTAAAAGCAACCAGTATTATTACTGCACAATAGTAGAAGATGATAACTTTTGGAAGCCTTTCCCTAAAGAATATGCCCAGAAGTTCCGCGAGCTACATGAGAAAACAAAACTCGATATTTTTAAGGAAATAGCGTGGCAAATAGAGAAATAGCCGGTAAAGACAAAAGATAAAAAAAGACGAAATACGAACCATCGTATTTCGTCTTTTTTATTTCGTCTTTATTCTTGGTATAATGCTATAAGTCCTTCAGGGGTAGAGACTATCAGTTTTTGGTTTTGGCGGTCTATTTTCTCCAAAAAGTTGATAGGGATAAGGATTTGGTGTCCTGCCTCATCTTCAATCTCAAATAAGGCTTGAAAAGTATTATCATTTACAGCCGTAATTTTTCCTACATAACCATATTGAGTATCTTCTACAGTAAACCCTATAACTTCGTGGTAATAAAATTGGTTGCCCGTCAGCGGGGGGAGGGCAGAGAGCGGCAAGTAGATTTTGTGTTTCAGCAGAGCGTCAGCATCAGCTTCAGTATCTACCTCCTCAAATTTCACACGCAATAGGTCTGATTTGTGCAAAGAGCTTCTTTCAATAAAAAAAGGAACCAGATTATTGCCAAGGGCAATAAACACTGATTCCATTTCTTCATACATTTCGGGGTCATCCGAATCAAGTTTGATAAGGACTTCGCCCTTAAAGCTAAACTTCGACACAATTGTTCCTATATAAAAACAATCTTTCAGTGTCATTTTTATGCTTCAGTTTCTTGGGGTTGTTCAGCAGCAGCTTCGCCTTCAGCTTGTGCGGCAGTTGCAGCAGCGGCAGCTTCAGCGGCTTTAGCAGCAGCTTCGTTTTTGCGTTTTTCATTAGCTTCTTTTTCAGCGTCTAAAGCCTTAGCTTTAGCAGCTGCTTTTTCTTTAGCTAATTTTTCTTCTTTAGAAGAAACTTTGTTGTTTTTAGCTTCTACCCAAGCGTTGAATTTAGCTTCAGCTTGTTCTGCGGTAAGAGCTCCTTTGGCTACCCCTCCTAATAGGTGGTGTTTTAGCAATACCCCTTTGTAAGATAGGATACGGCGCGCGGTGTCACTAGGTTGAGCCCCATTTTGCAACCATTTCACAGCAGCATCTACGTTTACTTCAATTTGCGCAGGGTTGCTGATAGGGTTGTAAGTTCCTAATTTTTCAAGGAATTTACCATCGCGTTTAGCGCGAGAATTAGCGGCTACAATCCAATAGAATGGTTTGCCTTTTTTACCGTGACGTTGTAATCTGATTTTTACTGGCATAAAAAATTTAATTAGTGAGGTACACGACCTCGTTATTAATTCGGGCGCAAAGATACGAATAATTTGTGAATTAGCAAATTTGTGAATTAGCAAATTAGAAAAAATTTCCAAATACGCCTACCCTATACAATCAATATAGGAAGTATATACGAACACCGAAGGAAAGTCGGCGAGCTGGCGCAGCCGAGTATGTGACGAACAACCACCGAAGTATAAGTGGCTACTCTCCTCCCCAAAAACAGAAAAATATCCTATCAGTATCGTCTAATCGACAAATCGATAAATTTACTAATTAACAAATTTGCTAATTGGTAAATTATTTATACCTTTGCATCATCATTTAAAAACCAAACAAACGTGTGGATTCTTATTCGTGAAAATATCAAAATAGCTTTTGATTCGATTAAAAGTCAGCTGCTGCGTACGGTACTCACTGTGCTTATTATCGCTATTGGTATTACCGCCTTGGTGGGGATACTGAGCGTTATCACAGCTTTGCGCAATACCCTCGAAGGTAATTTTTCGAGTATGGGGGCGAATACCTTTTCTATTTCGCGTTATGATTATGCCGAAAGAGTAGAGGGAAGTGGTACTAAGAAAAAGATTAACCCAGAAATCTCCTATAAAGAAGCAGAGACCTTTAAGCAACAGCTTGCCAATCCTTTTGCTAAGGTAAGTATCTCTACCAATGCAGCTTCGTCAGCAGAGGTGAAATACGAAAATAAAAAGACAGACCCTTTGGCACGTGTGGTAGGGGTTGATGAACACTATATTAGTAATTCGGGACTTACCATAGAGGAGGGGAGAGGTTTTTCTGACTTTGATATACAAAACAACCTGAATTTGTGTGTGATAGGTTCTGATTTTAAGAAAACACTGCTGAAAGATGTCAATCCGATTGGCAAAACTATTTCGGTAAGGGGGTATAAGTTCAAAGTTATAGGTATACTAAAGTCCCAAAGTTCGTCTTTTGGTAATTATGAAGATTTTCAGGTGTTAATACCTTTGGGAATAGCTCGCTCTGCCTTTTCAACAACGATGCCTAACTTCACCATAAATGTAGGGGTGGATAACAAAGATAAGTTAGATGCTGCTGTAGATGATGCGGTGCTGCTGATGCGCAATATCAGAGGGCTTACGCCTATACAAGAAAATAACTTTGGGGTAGAGCGCAGTGATGACCTATTGCAGCGTATCGGTAGCATTACAGGGGTGCTGACGGCTGCTGGTTTTATTATTGGAATGATTACGATATTGGGTTCATCTATTGCTTTGCTCAATATTATGTTGGTATCGGTGACTGAACGCACTAAAGAGATAGGTATTCGCAAGGCTTTAGGGGCTAAAAGGCGTTCTATAACCCTACAGTTCTTTACTGAAACACTCATTATAGCGCAGTTAGGAGCCTTGACGGGCATTATTTTGGGGATAAGTTTAGGTTTTCTGATTTCGAAAGCGGTGAAGTTTGAGTTCACCATACCTTGGGGCGTCATTTTGGTCGCTATACTGATAGCAGCCGTAGTTTCGGTGCTCTCTGGGCTTTATCCTGCAGTAAAAGCTTCGAAGTTAGACCCAGTAGAAGCATTGCGATACGAGTGATTAATTTGCCGATTTGTCAATTTGCCAATTAGTAAATTAGTGAATTAGTAAATTAGTGAATTAGCAAATTAGTGAATTAGCAAATTGGCAAATCGGCAAATTGACAAATCGGCAAATTGGCAAATCGGCAAATTAATAGTATGTTTGAGAATTTGAAAATAGAAAATCAGGTGGTGGATATACCTCTGCCTGAGGGTATTACGCTTACGATAAAGCGAGAGGACAAGAATCACCCATTTGTGTCGGGTAATAAACTTAGGAAGCTAAAATACAATATAGCAGAGGCAATAAAGCAGGGTAAAAATACCCTGCTTACTTTTGGTGGTGCCTACTCTAATCATATAGCGGCTACGGCTGCGGCAGGACAAATAATGGGGTTACGCACTATCGGAGTGATAAGAGGAGATGAATTGGAATCTAAAATTAGCGTTAATCCAACGTTAAAGTTTGCTAAAAATTGCGGGATGCAATTTTTGTTCGTTACACGCCAGATGTATAGAGAAAAACACACCCCTGAGTTTTTAGAAAGTCTTAGAAATCGCTATGGTTCAGATATTTATATAGCTCCAGAAGGAGGTACAAACGCTTTGGCAGTAAAAGGCTGCGAAGAAATACTTACCGAAGAAGACAAAGCGTTTGATGTGATTTGCACGGCGGTAGGTACAGGGGGTACTATCTCAGGGCTTATCAATGCTAGTGCTCCGCATCAGCAAGTGATAGGTTTTCCTGCCCTAAAAGGCGAGTTTTTAACAGAAGTAATCAAGCAATACACCACCCGAACTAATTGGCATTTAGTACACGATTATAATTTTGGAGGCTATGCTAAAGTGAATGATGAACTAATTAATTTTTTAAATGATTTTAACAAAACTACCCAAATACCATTAGACCCCATATATGTAGGTAAGATGATTTTTGCTATCTTTGCCCTCGTAAAGAAGGGATATTTTGCACCTAACACTAAAATATTAGCTATTCATACGGGAGGCTTGCAAGGTATTGAAGGCTTTAATAAAGAACGAATAAAAAAACAAAAAATTACATTGAATTATGAAGAAAAGATTTAGTTGGCTGCTACTATATCTCTTTATTCTCTCATCGTGCTCCGATAAGTATTACAAAAGCGCTAAGAACCCGCATACAGTCAATTATCGCGGACAGCGTACTATTGTAGAGACTAAAAGGCCTACCCATGCAGAGCTTACCCAAAGAACAAAAACTCTGATGGAAGCTAATATGAATCGGAAAGATTTTACTGAAGATGATTTTCACGAAGTACCGCCTGCTATGCAGGTAACTACTGCCGTCACTCAGAAATATATAGAAGACTACAAAGATATAGCGATGGTAGAAATGCAGCGCTATAACATACCAGCAAGTATCACCTTGGCACAAGGGATATTAGAAAGCGGTTCAGGGCAAGGACGATTAGCGCGTTATGGCAATAATCACTTCGGCATTAAATGCCACGCTACTTGGAATGGCAAGACTATCACTCACGATGACGATGAAAAAAGTGAGTGTTTTAGACGTTATAAATATGCTTACGAATCGTTTGAAGACCACTCTCAATTCCTGATGAAAAGGGGGAGATACAGTTCGCTATTTGAGCTTGCCCCTACTGACTACGAGGGTTGGGCATACGGGCTTAAGAGTGCGGGCTATGCTACAGATCCTGCTTATGCTAAAAAACTTATCGCTCTGATAAAAAAGTTTAGCCTACACCAGTATGACGAGCAGGTAGTAGCAATGAAAGGAGAGCCTGTAAACTTTTCGATGGGTACTGATATAGTATCAACCCCGCTGCCTAAACGCGAAGTGCCACAAGTGGTACAAAATGAGCCTATAGCACCTGCAAAGCCAGTAGTAGTAACTAAGAAAGAAGTAGCTAAGATAGTAGAACAAAAGTCAGTTACTAAACCAGTTACTAAGTCAGCACCAGTGATTGCCGACACCTCTAAAAAAGTAGCTGAAAAGGTAGAAACTCCTAAACCAGTAACTCCTGCCAAAACACAGGTATCATCGCAAGTGAAAAAAGAAGCTATTGCAGAGGTGTATTACCAAGTGCAAACCGGAGATACTCTATATAAGATAGCTCGCGAACAGCAAGTGCCTGTACAACAGCTGATGAAGCTCAATAATTTTGACGATTTGGCGAGCAGTAACTTAAAAGTAGGACAGCAAATACGCGTAAATTAATGACTTTTGAAGCTCTGAAACACTATATTTACCAGCAGCTGCAAAACCTTTACCCCTTAACAGAGGTTCAGACTTTTTACTTTATGCTGCTGGAGCATTATGCTAAGTGTAGTAAAGCAACCGCATTGGCGTGTGCTAAAGAGTCCCTTGCCGAAAAGGTTGTTACCCCTATAAAAGAAGCGATAAGAGAACTACAAAACCATAAACCTATACAATATATATTAGGTGAAACGGTGTTTTTCTCTTATCGCTTTTTGGTAGATGAAAATGTGCTTATACCTCGTCCGGAAACTGAAGAGTTGGTAGATTGGGTGCTAACAACAGTTACCCCTACTTCTAAACCCCTGAAAATAATAGATATAGGTACGGGTTCGGGTTGCATAGCTATTTCGTTAGCTAAATCCTTGCCTAATGCCGAAGTAACTGCTGTAGATGTTTCGGCAAAAGCGCTGCAAGTAGCTCGCCACAATGCCGAACTAAATGAGGTAACCATTAACTTTCTACAGCAAGATATACTGCAAACCACCGCTTTGCCAGATACATACGATATTATTATCTCTAATCCGCCCTATGTGCGCTCTTTAGAGAAAGCTGAGATGCAAGCTAATGTGTTAGAATATGAGCCTCACTTGGCGCTATTTGTTAGTGATACTGACCCGCTGTTGTTTTACAACCGAATAGCAACACTTGCTCGTAAGGTACTTTCGCCTCAAGGAAGCCTTTTCTTTGAAATCAATCAGTATTTAGGAGACGAGATGAAAGCCTTACTAAAAGCGAAAGGGTTTGAAAAGGTAGTGCTACGGCAAGACTTATCAGGCAATGACAGAATGATGATTTGCCAATTTGTCGATTTGTCGATTTGCTAATTTTAATTATTGATAATCAGCGTTTTATATTTTTTGTGTAATTTTTTTTACAAAAAAGTAGTAAAAAGTTTTGGCTATGTAGAAAAAAAATCGTAACATTGCACCAATTTTTTAAAGGTGTAGGGCGTTTATAACTTATTGTTTCACTACTTTCCGATAGAAATACACTTTTTTAATGGGCGCCCTTTTTTCTAACGGAAATACAAATTTCACTTATCAGCAAATGGCTGAAAACACACAAACACAAGCGGAGTTTTTAGAAAACTTTGATTGGAACAAATACCAAGAAGGTATTGACAGCGTACAAGAAGACCAATTGAAAAATTTTGAAGAATTGGTTAAAAACAATTTCGTTGACACTCAAGACAACGAAGTAGTAGAAGGTGTAGTAACCAGAATTACTGACAGAGAGGCTATCATCGACATCAACGCTAAATCAGAAGGCGTTATCTCTCTTAATGAATTCCGTTACAACCCTAACCTAAAAGTAGGTGACAAAGTAGAAGTACTTATCGACATTCGTGAAGACAAAAACGGACAGTTAGTACTTTCACACCGCAAAGCACGTACTCTGAAAGCTTGGGATAGAATTAACTTAGCTCACGAAAATGGCGAAATCGTAAACGGATTTGTGAAAAGTCGTACTAAAGGCGGTATGATAGTAGATGTATTTGGTATCGAAGCCTTCTTACCAGGTTCGCAAATAGATGTGAAACCTATCCGCGACTACGAACAATTCGTAAATAAAACAATGGAGTTCAAGATAGTGAAAGTAAATCACGAATTTAAAAACGTGGTGGTTTCGCACAAAGCTCTTATTGAAGCAGATATCGAAGAACAGAAGAAAGAAATTATCAGTCAGCTTGAAAAAGGACAAGTACTCGAAGGGGTGGTTAAAAATATTACCTCATACGGTGTATTCGTTGACCTTGGCGGCGTAGACGGATTGATACACATTACTGACCTTTCTTGGGCACGTATCAACCACCCAAGCGAAGTGGTATCAGTAGACCAAAAATTGAATGTAGTTATCCTTGACTTTGATGATAACAAATCACGCATTCAATTGGGTCTAAAACAGTTAAGCAAACACCCTTGGGATGCGCTTGCTGAAGACCTAAAAGTAGGTGATAAAGTAAAAGGTAAAGTAGTAGTTATAGCCGACTATGGTGCTTTCGTAGAAATAGCTGATGGTGTAGAAGGACTTATACACGTATCAGAAATGTCTTGGAGTACTCACTTGCGTTCAGCTCAAGATTTCGTAAAATTAGGAGATGAAGTAGAAGCAGTAGTACTAACCTTAGACCGCAACGAGCGCAAAATGTCATTGGGTATCAAACAACTTACTCCAGACCCTTGGATTAACATCACTGAAAAATACCCAGTAGGTTCTAAACACACAGGTACTGTACGCAACTTTACTAACTTTGGTGTATTCGTAGAACTAGAAGAAGGTATCGATGGTCTTATCCACATCACCGACCTTTCTTGGACTAAGAAAATTAAACACCCATCAGAGTTTGTAAACACTGGTGATAAGATAGAAGTTATGGTACTTGAGCTAGATGCTGAAGGACACAAACTATCTTTAGGACACAAACAGACAACCCCTAACCCTTGGGATAAGTACGAGGCTGAATTTGCAGTAGGTACTATCCATACAGGTACCGTTTCTAAATTAGTAGACAAAGGGGCTACTGTACCTTTCAATGATGATATTTTGGCATTCGTACCTACTCGCCATTTAGAAAAAGAAGATGGCAAAAAGTTAGGAAAAGGCGAAACTGCTGAATTCAAAATCATTGAATTTAACAAAGAATTTAAACGTGTAGTAGCTTCGCACACAGCTATCTTCAAAGAAGAAGAAGAAAAAATAGCTAAAGAAGCAGCTAATAATACAGTATCAGCTCCTGTCGAAAAATCAACACTTGGAGACCTTGAAGCGCTTCAAGAGTTGAAAGACAAGATGGAAAAAGAGAAGTAATTTAGTTTTTTTCATAATTTTTTGTTTTAATGAGGAAAAGTCGTTGCTGGGAAGTAACGACTTTTTTTATTTCGATAATTTAAAAAGAAAAATTTGCTTAATAGTAGTAATTATACTATCTTTGCAGAGTGTAGCTAATAAATGAAATATATAAATGAAGAGGTTAAAGGTTTCAGAGGTTATCAGACTTTTACTTGATGATGGTTGGTTTCTTTATGCCCAAAAAGGTAGTCATAGGCAATTTAAACATTCTGAAAAGTCAGGAAAGGTAACCGTAAATGGTAAGAATAGCGATACGCTAAGTCAAGAGATTTTGAATAGTATATTTAAACAAGCAGGTTGGAAATAAAACTTAAAAATGATAAAAAATATGGAAATAATAAAAGTATTAGTGGGTTGGGAAGATAAGAATTATTCAGCCGTAGCTGAATGTAATGGAGTGGTAGTAGCTACTCATAAAGATTTTGAAATGCTAAAAAAAGAGTTTACAGAAGCCTTTGCCTTTCATATAAGCGAAAGTGCTAAAGATGGTGACCCTATTTCGCCAGCTCTCTTAAACGGAGATTATACATTAGAGTATGAGTTGCAAACTTCTGCTTTGCTACATATTTTTGATGGGGTACTAACAAGGGCAGCTCTTTCTAAGGTAACAGGTATTAATGAGCGTCAGTTAGGACATTATGCGCAAGGTATACGCACCCCACGACCCCAACAGCGCGAGAAAATAGTGCAAGGTATTCATCAATTAGGAAGACAGTTTTTATCGGTTTGTTAAGAATTGTTGATTGAACTGGCGGTATGAAAAACTTTACCTAATTTTGAGGTTTAATAAGAGAAAAGTTGTATATTTGCGGTTGGAAAAAATAAAACCTTTGATAATTAAACATTAACCATTGTTTTAAGATGCTTAGAATAGAAAATATCTGTAAAAAATACGGTGAGCACACGGCATTAGATGCGGTGTTGATGGAGGTGCCTAAAGGGAGTATCTTTGGCTTGCTAGGACCTAATGGGGCAGGAAAAACTTCGCTTATACGCATTATTAACCAAATTGTACTGCCCGATGCTGGAGAGGTGTGGTTTGACGGCGAACTGCTGCAACCTAAACACACTGCGCAAATAGGCTATTTGCCTGAAGAACGCGGTTTGTACAAATCGATGAAAGTAGGCGAGCAGGCGTTGTACTTGGCTCAGCTGAAAGGGCTGAGCAAAGAGGAGGCTAAAAAACAGCTTAAATTTTGGTTCGACCGCCTGCAAATAGGCGATTGGTGGCACAAGAAAGTGCAAGAGCTCTCTAAGGGTATGGCTCAGAAAATACAGTTTTTAGTTACGGTGCTACACAAACCTAAATTGCTTATTTTTGATGAGCCTTTTAGTGGTTTTGACCCTATTAGTGCTAATATCATCAAAGATGAAATACTCTACTTGCGCGAACAAGGGGCTACTATTATCTTTTCTACCCACCGAATGGAGTCGGTAGAGGAACTTTGTGACCATATAGCGCTTATCAATCAATCGCATAAGATATTAGACGGTAATTTAAACGATATAAAAAGGGCATTTAAAAACAATACTTATGAGGTGGGATTGAAAGTAGCTGACGAGCAAAAAGCAGTTGTATTGAGTGAGTTGCAAGATAAATATACCGTACAAGAAGCTTCCTTTAGAACCTTGTATGACGAACTGAAACTAAACATACAGAAAAAAGAGGGACAGAGCGCTAACGACTTATTGCAATACCTTAGTACGCAAGGAGAGGTAACGCATTTTGTAGAGGCTATCCCTACAGCTAACGAGATATTTATGCGTGCGTGTGGTAAATTAGCAAATTAGTAAATTGGTAGATTATGAAACATTTGAGAATTATAATAGAGAGAGAATACCTAAATAAGATACGCAATAAGTCGTTTATAATAATGACCTTTGTAAGTCCGCTAATAGTAGTAGCTTTTGCCTTGATAATTGGTTTTCTGACCGATGTAAATAGCAAGAGCAATGCTAAAGATATTCTTATTCTGGACGAGAGCGGACTTTTTAGCAATACTTTTTCTGATACTGAGACGATACATTATGAGTATTTGAAAGATAAAACCCTACAAGAGGCTCGTGCAGAGGTATTAGCAACAAGCAAATACGGATTGCTGTATATACCTAAGGAAGAGACTGCTCAAAAGGCTTTCTATAGTGAAGAATCGCCTTCGCTATCATTAGTAAATGAGCTTACTGGCGCACTTGAAAAGACTCTTTTTCAGTATAACCTTACCCAAAAAGGGATTGATAAGGCAGAAATAGACAGTGCTCGCACAAAAATAACCCTACAAATGGAAAACTTTACAGGCGAAAAGACCTCAGAGTTTGACAATGTAATGAAAATTGCAATAGGTGGTGTAGCGGGCTATCTGATATTTATGTTTATCATCATTTATGGCAATATGATAATGCGTAGTGTAATAGAAGAAAAGACGAACCGCATTGTAGAAATTATCATATCATCAGTAAAACCTTTTCAGCTGATGTTAGGTAAGATTATAGGCACTTCATTAGCAGGAATCACACAATTTGCTATATGGTTGGTAATAGGTGGGGTACTATTTGCCTTAGCACCTTCACTCTTTCAGGTAGATACTCCTACAGCTACCCAAGCGATGGCAGCTACAGAGTCTCACTCTGAAATAAGTAATATTATAGCAGCTCTCTACCATTTTCCATTTTTGGAAACTTCAGGTGTATTTCTATTATTTTTTGTAGGAGGGTATCTGTTGTACAGTTCGCTCTATGCTATGGTAGGAGCGATGGTAGATAACGAGACTGATACACAGCAGTTTTTGATGCCGATACTCATTCCGCTGATGTTAGCCTTCTATGTAGGAATGTTTTCGGTGATAGAAGAACCGCACGGTACGATTTCAGTAGTATTTTCGTACATACCACTTACCTCGCCTGTAGTAATGCTGATGCGCATCCCCTTCGGGGTAGCGTGGTGGGAAGTATTAATTTCTTTACTACTACTTTATATCACTTTCTTTTTGGTAATAAAAATAGCTTCGAAAATATACCGCATCGGTATACTTATGTATGGCAAAAAGCCTACTTATAAAGAAGTGTGGAAGTGGCTAAAAATGAACTAAAATGAAAACAAAAAATACGTATGTAAATAGAGAGCTTAGTTGGCTAAAATTTAATGCCAGAGTGCTACAAGAGGCAGCCGATGAAAAAGTGCCTCTCCTGGAGCGGCTCAGGTTTGCTGGTATTTTCTCTAATAACTTAGACGAATTTTTCAAGGTACGCTATGCTACGGTGAAGCGTGTGGCTATGAACGAGTCTTCAGACAAAGAGCTTGGCGTACACGCTAAAGAGCTATTAGAAGAAATCACTAAGGAAGTGATACAACTGCAAGACGAAAGCCTAAGCATTATCAACACTATTACTGAGGAATTAGAGAAAGAGCAGATATTTATTGTAAATGAAAAAACACTGCTACCAGAGCACGAAGCCTTTGTAAATACGTATTTTTATGATAAGGTACGTCCGGCACTTTTTACTATTATACTCAATGATTTAGAGAAGTTTCCGCAGCTGAAGGACGATGTGGCGTATTTGGCAGTGAAAATGACGCTGAAAGAAGATGAGAAAGCCTCAGGGGTACAAAAATTCTTTTCATCAAAGGCTTATAAAGAAAAAATACAGTATGCCCTGATAGAGTTGCCCACTACACTCAATCGCTTTATAGAGCTTCCACAGGTAGGTGATAAGCACTACATCATAATGTTAGATGATGTGATACGTTTTTGCTTACATCTGATATTCAGTATTTTCAACTACGAATCGCTTTCGGCTAATATGATAAAAATCACTCGTGATGCCGAGTTAGACATAGATGATGATTTGAGCAAGAGTTTTGTCGAGAAAATCTCAACTAGTGTAGAAGATAGACGAAAAGGAGCCCCAGTGCGCTTCGTATACGACAAGACGATAGATAAGGATACGTTGCATTTTCTCATTGAGAAGATGGGTATTGTTAATACCGACAGTGTGATACCAGGGGGGCGTTATCACAACCGCCGCGACTATATGAGCTTCCCCAGCTTAGGGCGTACTGACCTAACCTACGCACCTATACACCCGCTACCGGTGAAGGGACTCACTTCGGAAGAGAGTTTGCTGAAGAAAATAGCAGAGAAGGATTATCTACAGTTCACCCCTTATCATACTTTTTCGAATATAATATGGTTTTTGAGGGAGGCAGCTCTTGACCCCAAAGTGAAGTCAGTGAAGATAACGATTTATCGCTTAGCTAAAAACTCGCAAGTGGTCAATTCGCTTATCAATGCGGTGAAAAATGGTAAGAAAGTAACAGTGCAAATAGAGTTGCAAGCCCGATTTGATGAAGAATCGAACATAAGATACGCAGAACAGCTGAAAGCAGAGGGGGTGAAGCTCATCTTTGGAGTACGCGGACTGAAAGTGCATAGCAAGATATGTGTGATAGAACGCGAAGAGGGTAAGGGCATCAAACGATATGGCTTTATCAGTACCGGAAATTTTAATGAAAGTACCGCTAAAGTCTATACCGATTACACCCTTTTTACTGCCAATCAGGATATACTAAAGGAAGTAAATAAAGTGTTTAATTTCTTTGAAACTAATTACAACATACAGAAATACAAACACTTAATAGTATCGCCCCATTATACTAAAAAGATACTTAAGCAGCTTATAGACGAAGAGATAAAGAATGCTAAAGCTGGTAAGGAAGCCTATATAAAGCTGAAAATGAATAATATAACCAGCTATAAGATGATAGATAAGCTGTATGAAGCCAGTAGAGCAGGGGTGAAGATACAAATGATTGTACGCGGTATCTGTTGCTTAGTACCTGGTATAGAGGGAATGAGTGAGAATATAGAGGTAATCAGTATAGTAGATAAATTCTTAGAGCACCCTCGCTTGTTTATATTTGGCAATAATGGCAATCCTAAAGTGTACATCTCGTCAGCAGATTGGATGACGCGCAATATCTCTTTCAGAGTAGAGGTAGGTTGCCCTATTTATGACGAAACTATAAAGCAAGAGCTGATAGATACCTTTGAAATCAGTTGGGCTGACAATGTGAAAGCCAGAGTAATAGACCAAGCTCAAGACAATCATTACCGCCCTCATACGCTACCTGCACAGCGCTCGCAAGTAGCCCTTTATGAGTATTACCAACAGAAAAACAAGCTAACAGAATAGAATGAAGAGACCGCAGATAAAATTGGCACAACAAGTGATAGAGGCCTGCAAAGCCAAGCAAATTAAACATATTGTTATATCGCCTGGTTCGCGTAATGCCCCTCTGACGATAGGCTTTAGTAACGACCCCTATTTTTCTTGTTATAGTATAGTAGATGAGCGATGTGCGGCTTTCTTTGCCTTAGGTATGGCACAGCAACTGCGGCAACCAGTGGCAGTAGTTTGTACTTCGGGGTCGGCTCTGCTGAACTATTATCCGGCTTTTGCAGAGGCTTTCTATAGCGATATTCCGCTAGTAGTGATTTCGGCAGACCGCCCTTCTAATAAGGTAGATATAGGTGATGGGCAGACCATTCGTCAGGCAAACGTATTGGCTAATCATAGTGCTTATAACGCTAACCTATCGGATACACCTCATAGTGATAAGAGTAATTTTTATGAACTAAATACCGCTCTTAATACCGCCATAGCACAGCAAGCCCCTGTACACATCAATGTGCCTTTTGAAGAGCCTTTATATCTCACCACAGAAGAACGGTATACTTTTGAGAATCAGCCGCTGCTCCTTACGGATATTGCTTTAGATGATGCTGCAGCAATCACTTTTGTAAAACGATGGAATACAGCCGCTAAGAAGATGATATTAGTAGGGGTTTTGCCCCCTAATAGCGTGGAGGCTGACTATGTGCAAAGGCTTGCGCAAGACCCTTCAGTATTAGTACTGACCGAGACCACCTCTAACCTGCACGATCCTCACTTTATACCCTGCATAGATAAACTACTGACTTATACTGAGAAAGACCCTGCACTGAAAGAAGCTTTGCGACCTGACTTGCTGCTAACTTTTGGTGGTTTGGTAGTCTCAAAGAAAATAAAACAGTTTTTGCGAACTTTTCAGCCCTCTTATCACTACAATGTTGATTTGTACAAAGGATATGACTCTTATTTCTGCTTAACAGCTCACTTTAAGAGTGATATTAATACATTTTTGAAGAAAATAGGACATTATTTGTTAAGTGTACCTTCAGATTATCAGAAAAAATGGTTAGAAATAAAGAACGAGATACAGCGAAAGCACTTAGAGTATCAGAACGATACTCCTTTTTCGGACTTCAAAGTATATGCTGAGCTATTCAATACTATCCCTAAACACTATATGGTGCAGATAAGTAATAGTTCTGCTATACGTTATGCACAGCTGATGAAGTCAGACCCTACTTGGAAAGTGTATTGCAATAGGGGTACGAGTGGCATAGATGGTAGTACCTCTACTGCCATAGGAGCAGCAGTAGCCTCAGGAGCACCGACAGTGCTTGTAACAGGTGATTTAAGCTTTTTCTATGATAGTAATGCCTTGTGGAACAAGTATATACCTAAGAACTTTCGCATTATACTACTAAATAATGAGGGAGGAGGTATCTTTAGAATATTGCCCGGTGATACTTCAGACCCTAACTTTGAGTATTTTTTTGAAACGCCGCATAAACTCACAGCAGAACACTTGTGCAAGATGTATGGTATAACCTATTATCAAGCTAATAATTACAGCGATTTACAGAAGGGATTGCGTGCTATTTTCACTGATGACCACGCTCCAAAGCTATTGGAAATACATACACCGAGAAAAATAAATGATAAAGTTTTGTTAAAATATTTTGAGTATCTGAAAAAATGAGTACCTTTACAAAATAATTATAAAAACATAAGAAATTATGAGCAAACGTGATGAACTAATTGCGGTGTACACCCAAGATTTGAAAGAAAAATGTGGTGAAGCGAACCCTGATGTAGAGTTCCTAACAAAAGTAACTGTAGGTTTAGGCCCTTCAATCTACAACGATGATGCTTCAAAAGTATCAGGTTCAGACCAAACAGAGTTAGACCGAGTGAAACAAAATTTCTTGATTAAGAAATTAGGTTTAACAGATGGTCCTGAATTAGATAAGGCTATAGAAGCAGTAATCGAGAAGTACGGAAAATCGAATAGAAACAAACACAGAGCTGTGGTTTACTATTTGTTGGCTAAACACTTCAAAAAAGAATCAGTGTACAACAAGTAAGAACTTATTAGGGTTTTAGGTGCTTTTTTCCTAAAACCCTATATTTTTTTATCAGATGAATAAACAACAGAAATTACAACGACATAAAAATATTGCTACAGGGCTTTTCTTGCTGATGCTAATTGTCTATATAACAATGGTGTATTGGCAAAAAAAGTCACCTGAACTTGTATGGATAGGCTATATAAAAGCTTTTGCTGAAGCAGCTATGGTAGGGGCTCTTGCCGATTGGTTTGCTGTAACAGCGCTTTTTCACAAACCTATGGGGTTGAATATTCCGCATACTAACTTAATAGAAGCAAGAAAGAATGATATAGGAGAGAATCTGGGTGATTTTGTGGTAGAGAACTTTTTGAAACCTAAGCAAATACGTCCGTATATAACAGATATAAAAATATCAACCTTTATTATAGAATGGCTTTCAAAAGAAACAACCTCTCATAAAGTAACTTCTTTAGTAAAAGAAAGTCCACTTACAGCTAAGGCAAGCCAGCTACTCATCAAACTTTTAGATGAAGGTAAGCACCAAGGATTGCTTTCTAAATCATTTGAGAAAATAGCTGCCTATATAAACGAAAATCAGGAGGTTATACAGAGAGAAATGGACGGGCAGTTTCCTGCTTTGATACCTCCTTTTATCAGAGAAGGGATAAGCAGAAAAGTGAGTGAGGGGCTCTATAATCTATTGCAAAAAATAGCAGCAGATACCACTCACCCTATGCGTGCAAACCTTACGGCACAGCTTTATGAGTTTGCTGACCGACTCAATACCCCCAAATGGCAGCCCCAAATAGCTAGAATACTACAAACCTCTGTAACAGCCCTCACGGACGAATTGCGTTCTAATGCTCAATTACAGCGCGAGATAGATGCTTGGGTACAGAAGACTGCCTATCAGTTTGTGCTGAAAAACAAAGAAGAAGTGGGCAGACTTATAAGCAGTACAGTAGAAAACTGGGAAGGCAAGGAGCTAAGCGAAAAATTAGAATTGGAAGTCGGTAAAGACTTACAGTTTATCAGAATTAATGGTACTTTGGTAGGGGGCTTAGTAGGCCTGCTTATATATGCCCTTACTCAACTTCTGTAAGGCAAAATGCAACTTGTTAATTGTAAATTGATAATTGTTTCGTACCTTTGCGCCCTCATAAAAAGACTTCTATGAATTTTGACATACTAAAAACAGATGAACTTACGAAAGCCCGTGCTGGTAAAATTACCACAGCGCATGGGGTGATTGAAACTCCTATCTTTATGCCTGTAGGCACCGTAGGAAGCGTAAAAGGAGTACACCAACGTGAGCTGAAAGAAGATATCAATGCCGATATTATCTTAGGTAATACGTATCATCTCTATTTGCGTCCGCAAATGCCTATACTTGAGAAAGCAGGAGGCTTGCATAAGTTTATTAACTGGGATAGGAATATACTCACCGATAGTGGTGGTTATCAGGTATATTCGTTGGCAGCCAACCGCAAGATAAAAGAAGAAGGGGTGAAGTTTAAGAGCCATATAGATGGTTCGTATCACTTCTTTTCGCCTGAAAGCGTGATGGAAATAGAGCGCAGTATAGGAGCTGACATAATGATGGCTTTTGATGAATGTACTCCTTACCCTTGCGAATACGGCTATGCTAAACGCTCAATGCACCTTACCCATCGCTGGCTTGACCGCTGTATAGCACACTTAGAGAAAGTGCCACCTAAATATGGCTATGAGCAGAGCTTATTTCCTATTGTACAAGGGTCAGTGTATAAAGACCTCCGTGTACAATCAGCAGAATATATAGCTAGCAAAGGGGCTGATGGTAATGCGATAGGTGGGCTATCAGTAGGAGAACCCGTAGAGCAAATGTACGAGATGACTGAGCTCGTATGCGATATACTGCCTAAAGATAAACCTCGCTATCTTATGGGGGTAGGTACTCCTATCAATATATTAGAAAACATCGCCTTAGGGGTAGATATGATGGACTGTGTGATGCCTACACGCAATGCCCGTAATGGTATGCTCTTCACTTCAAAAGGGATTATCAATATCAAAAATAAAAAGTGGGAAGACGACTTTTCGCCTCTTGACCCTGACGGATATACTTATGTAGATACATATTACACCAAAGCCTACTTACGACATCTGTTTGCTGCTAATGAGTTTTTAGGCAAACAAATAGCCTCTATACACAATTTAGGGTTTTATTTGTGGTTAGTGAGAGAGGCACGCCGACAAATAATAGCAGGTACCTTTAGCCAATGGAAGACAAAAATGGTGAATGATATGTCGAATCGTCTTTAAAATCTAACAAAAATATGAAAATACTTGACTGGTACATACTCAAGCGATATTTGCTTACCTTCTTTATGATGATAGTGCTTTTTATTCCGATAGGGATAATAGTAGATTTATCAGAAAAAGTAGATAAAATGATACAGAAAAAAGCACCAATGAACGAAATACTGCTGTATTATGTTAGTTTTATTGGCTATTTTGCTAATATATTATTTCCTATCTTGCTTTTTCTCTCTATCATCTGGTTTACCTCTAAATTGGCAAATAATACGGAGATTATAGCCATACAGAGTTCGGGAGTATCATATATGCGCTTTTTACGTCCTTATATAATAGGAGCTACAATTATTTCGATAATAGTGTTTTTTATGGGGATGTTTATAGTACCAGCTGCTAGTACCGTCTATAATGATTTTTGGAATAAGTATATACGCTCATCAAAGGTAGAGAGTGTAAGCGACCTATACAATCAGTTTACAGATAATGATTATCTGTATGTAAGTTCGTTTAATTACGAAGACAAGCGCGGGTATAACTTTTCGGTAGAACATTTCGATGGTATTAGAATGACTGAAAAGATAAACGCAGAGACCATACAGTGGATTGATAGTACTCAAACTTACCGACTGACAAACTACTCAAAACGCAAGATAGGGGCAGCCGATGATATAATAGAACGTAAAGAGCAACTAGATACCATCTTCAAGTTTAAAATAGACGACCTAATGCCGATGGAGTATACCGCAGAGAACAAGAACCTTTTTGAACTGGATAAGTTTATTGAACGCGAGCGAATGAAAGGCTCTCCTAACCTTAATATGTATTTGTTGGTAAAATATAGGCGTTGGGGGGCAATAACTACTGCTTTTATCCTTACACTGATAGGGGTAGCAGTATCGTCAGTAAAAAAGCGAGGAGGTATGGGTATTAACCTAATGGTAGGAGTAGTCGTAGGCTTTACCTTTGTATTCTTCGACCGAGTATTTGGTACTTTAGCACAGACTTCAGGAGGGCTTTCGCCCCTAATGGCAGTATTGATACCTAATCTTATTTTCCTCACCCTTGCCATTTTATTACTCAGAAAAGTAAGAAGTTAGTTTATGGAATTAGTAAAAGCAAAAAAACATTTAGGACAGCACTTCCTAAAGGATTTGAACATAGCACAGAAAATAGCTGATACTTTATCATTGGCAAACTACAAAAAAGTAGTGGAAATAGGGGCAGGTATGGGTGTTCTTACGCAATTCTTACTCAAAAAAGATACAGAAGTATATGTAGTAGAGATAGATAAGGAGTCAGTGGCCTATTTAGAAGCTCATTATCCTGAGTTAAGAGGAAAAATAATAGCAGATGACTTTTTAAAGTACGATATAGCAGGCTATTTGCGAGAACCTTTTGCTATTATAGGCAACTTTCCTTATAATATATCTACTCAAATAGTATTTAAGTTGCTTGAGCTTAGAGATTATGTGCCAGAATTTAGCGGTATGTTTCAGAAAGAAGTTGCTGAACGTATTTGTGAACGCGAAGGGAGCAAGACCTATGGCATACTATCAGTTTTGGTACAAGCCTTCTATGAAGCAACCTATCTATTTACTGTTTCCGAAGGGGTGTTTAATCCCCCACCTAAAGTAAAGAGCGGAGTGCTACGCTTAGTGCGCAAGCCTGATTATCATTTAGACTGTGATGAGGCTCTCTTCTTCACTATTGTGAAAACTGCCTTTAATCAGCGGCGCAAAACTCTCAGAAATAGTTTAAAACCTCTACTAACTAACGAATTCCTAAAGAAAAATAGTATTTTCGACAAACGCCCAGAGCAATTACCTTGGCAAGACTTTGTGTTTATCACTAAAGAAATCAGTCGGAAAGAACAATAACTACTGATGGTAAATGAACTATGGCAACTTTTAAGATAACAGATGCACTCATTGAGCAAATACAACAGCTCATTGAAGAAAAGAAAAATAAAGAGCTAACAACGCTTTTAAGCGATTTGCACTATGCCGATATAGCTGAAGTTATTCATGAATTAGATATTGAGGAAGGTGTATATATCATTCGTCTTATTGATGCTCAAAAAACTTCAGATGTACTGACAGAGTTAGACGATGATTATCGCGATAAGATATTAGAGCACCTTTCGGCTAAAGAGATTGCTGATGAGATATTAGAGCTCGATACCGATGACGCGGTGGATATCATTTCTGAACTACCAGAAGAGCGAAAAACAGAGGTTATCTCGTATATAGAAGACGTAGAGCACGCTAAAGACATTGTCGATTTGCTACGCTATGACGAGCACACAGCAGGGGGGTTAATGGCGAAAGAGTTAGTAAAGGTAAATGAGAATTGGAATGTGCTCAAGTGTGTGAAGGAGATGCGAGAGCAGGCTGCCAATGTTACACGGGTACATTCAATATATGTAGTAGATGATAATGATGTGCTAAAAGGGCGACTTTCACTCAAAGACCTGCTTACTACTTCTACCCGCTCTGAGGTGAAAGATATTTATATCCCCAAAGTAGATTATGTATATGTTACTGATACCGCTGAAGAGGTTGCTCATATAATGAGTAAGTACGACCTCGAGGCAATACCGGTAGTAGATGAGATGAAACGCCTTGTAGGGCGCATTACTATTGATGACGTGGTAGACGTGATAAAAGAAGAGGCTGAAAAAGACTACCAATTAGCGGCTGGTATCACCAACGATGTAGAAGCTGACGACAGTGTTTGGAAACTTACTAAAGCGCGCTTACCTTGGTTGCTTATCGGTATGTTTGGCGGACTTGGAGCGGCGAGTATCATCAATGGATTTCAAGATACAATGAATATATACCCTATATTGCTGATATTCATTCCCCTTATTCAGGCTACCGCAGGGAATGTAGGGGTACAATCTTCAGCGATAGTAGTACAAGGCTTAGCAAACAACTCAATTGATGGCGAGATTATCAAGCGACTACTAAAAGAGTTTCTTTTAGGGCTTATCAACGGAGGTACTATAGCGGGTATTGTGATATTAGTAAGCCATTTTGCTTTTAAAGCGGAGTATTTAGTAAGTATCACCGTAGCGATTGCCCTTGTAACAGTGATAGTAAATGCGGCAGTAATAGGTACTTTCATACCTATATTATTACACAAACGCGGTATAGACCCTGCGGTAGCAACAGGCCCCTTTATCACTACCAGCAATGATGTATTGGGTATTCTAATTTACTTCTTTATAGCGAAGTTAATATTAGGCTTTTAGTCTATAATAGTGAATAAATAAAAAAGATGCGAGAAGCATTATTGTCTCTCGCATCTTTTTTATTACTCATTAGTATTACTTTGCCCCATCAGCATAAGATAAGCTTTTAGAAAGTCATCTAATTCACCGTTCATTACACTATCTACATCAGTCGATTCGTAACCTGTACGCACGTCTTTCACCAGCTTATAAGGGTGCATTACATAGTTGCGTATCTGCGAACCCCATTCTATTTTCATCTTTCCAGCTTCTATCTCATCACGCTTAGCCTGACGTTTTTTCAGCTCTATTTCGTACAACTGCGATTTAAGCAATTGCAAAGCTTTGTTTTTGTTGTCTAACTGACTACGTGTTTCTGAGTTCTCAATGATAATACCTGTAGGGTGGTGGCGTAGTCGTACAGCAGTTTCTACCTTGTTTACGTTCTGACCACCTGCACCACTCGAGCGCATTGTCTCAAAAGTAATATCAGCAGGATTGATTTCTATTTCAATAGTATCATCGGCTAACGGATATACATACACCGAAGCAAAAGAGGTATGTCGCTTAGCATTACTGTCAAAAGGAGAGATACGCACTAAGCGGTGCACACCATTTTCTCCTTTTAGGTAACCAAAAGCATATTCACCTTCAATCTCTATGGTTACTGTTTTTACTCCGGCAACATCGCCTTCTTGAAAGTTGAGTGTTTTTACCTTATATTTTTGGTTGTTGCACCACATAGTGTACATACGCAGCAACATCGATGCCCAATCACAACTTTCAGTACCACCCGCTCCTGCTGTAATTTGTAGTACAGCACTCATCGCATCACCTTCGTCAGAGAGCATATTGCGGAACTCTAATGCCTCAATAGCGTGTAGAGCTTGGGTGTATTGATGATCTACCTCCTCAACAGAGGCTTCCCCATCTTTCAAAAAATCCAACATTACCTCTACATCTGAGGTAAGACTTTCTGCTTCTTCATAATCCTCCACCCATTTTTTCTTTACGCGCAGTTCGCGCATTATCTTCTCGGCTTCTTTAGCGTTATCCCAGAAGTCCGGAGCAAAGGTTTTTTCTTCTTCGTTGCTTATTTCTATACGTTTGGCATCTATGTCAAAGATACCTCCTTAACGCACCCAGGCGATTCATTAAGTCTTTTACTTGTTCGGTATTTGTCATACTTTTAATATCTCAGCTTCTTTGGCAGCTAATACTTCTTCTACTTTTTTGATGTATTTATCAGTGAGTTTTTGTACGCGTTCTTCAGCATCTTTCTTGATGTCGTCAGAAGTCTCTACCTTTTTAATCTCTTTATTAGCTTCTTGGCGGGCGTTGCGCACACTTATTTTAGCATCTTCACCTTCGCCTTTAGCTTGCTTAACTAACTCTTTACGGCGCTCTTCAGTCAATGGGGGAACGCTGATAATCACCATTTCACCGTTATTCATAGGGTTGAAGCCTAAGTTAGCTATCTGAATAGCTTTCTCAATAGGTTGAATCATTTTCTTTTCCCAAGGCTGTATAGTGATGGTGCGCGAGTCCGGAGCAGCTACGTTAGCTACTTGGCTCAGAGGCGTTTGAGCACCGTAGTAATCTACCATTACGCTGCCTAACATTTGCGGACTTGCTTTACCAGCACGAATGTTGCCCAAAGCCTTGTCTAAGTGTTGCAATGCCTCTTGCATCGCTTCTGAAGTACTGTCTAAAATAATATTAATTTCTTCGTTCATTGTATATTGTTTTTATTTATTAAATGTTAGTTATTAGGAATTAGTTTTGTTTGATAGTAACTTTTCTATTTTCATTTGTAGGTTATTATTCTTCTTATGAAAGAAAAAAATAGCCACAATCAATAAAATTGTCAATAATGGTTGAATAAACACATATAAATAGATATTCACTGCTTCATAAGTAGTACCAAAGGTGTCTGCTAATAAATTCAAGGCTTCTACAGCAAGGTCAAAACATTTATGTAATAGATTTTGTTCCATTAGTTACGTGATTCTAATTGTTTAATAAAGCGCTTTTTCTCTCTATATTGTACATATTTAATTACAAATAATAGCAAAAGTGCTATATCTATCATAGGCATTAGAAAAATAAAGACAATAGCATTCACTTCTTTATAGGTAAACCCTGTGAAATTTGCCAATGATTGCATTACTTCACAACACCAATTGAATAATACTTCCATTAATCATTTTAATCATTAATCATTAACCATTAACCATTAATCATTAACTACGGTTCCTACATTTTCGCCTGCTACTACTTTAGCAAGGTTGCCTTTTTTGTTCATATCGAATACGATAATAGGCAATTTGTTCTCTTGGCTAAGAGTAAAAGCCGTCATATCCATTACTTTAAGGTTTTTATCAATACATTCATTGAAAGAGATATGGTCAAACTTCACAGCCTTAGGGTCTTTCTCAGGGTCAGCACTATAGATACCATCTACACGAGTACCTTTCAGGATTACATCTGCATTGATTTCAATAGCGCGAAGTACAGCAGCCGAATCGGTCGTAAAATAAGGATTACCAGTTCCTGCCCCAAAGATAACCACGCGTCCTTTTTCTAAGTGGCGTACAGCGCGGCGTTTGATAAAAGGTTCGGCCATCGCTTCCATTTTAATAGCCGTTTGCAGACGAGTATAGATACCTTCATCTTCTAAGGCACTTTGTAGGGCAAGCGAGTTGATAACAGTGGCAAGCATACCCATATAGTCGCCTTGTACTCTATCCATACCATTGCTAGCGCCAGCTACGCCGCGAAAGATATTGCCACCGCCGATAACGATAGCCACTTCTACTCCCATAGCTACCACTTCTTTTATTTCGGTAGCATACTCTTTTAGGCGTGCAGGGTCTATGCCGTATTGGCGACTTCCCATAAGGGCTTCCCCGCTGAGTTTGAGCAAAATACGTTTATATTTCATTTTCAATATAGCTTATTGGTTCTGTTTCAGATATAAGATTTTACAAAAGTAAGCAATTTTAATGAGAGTACCAAAAAAAAGTACTGTAACTTGCAAAAACGCCCATTTTTTCCTCCCAATCCTCCCAGCCCACTCAATCTTCCCAGCCTTCTCAGCCTCCCACTTGTCCCACCAGTCCCACTTGTCTCACTCGTCCCACTTGTCTCACCTGTCTCACCTGTCTCACCTGTCCCACCTGTCCCACCAGTCTCACTTGTCCCACCTGTCCCACTTGTCTCACTTGTCTCACTCGTCCTACCTGTCGCACTTGTCCCACCTGTCGCACTTGTCTCACTTGTTCCACCAGTCCCAATCCTCTCAGCCCGCCCAATCTTCTCAGCCCTCCCAATCTTCCCAGCCTTCTCAGCCCTCCCACTCGTCTCACCTGCCCCACCCGTCCCACTTGTCTCACTTGTCCCACAATCGCCAGTGCGGCTCGCACTCCCACCCGTCCCACTCGTCTCACCTGTCCCACAATCGCCAGTGCGGCTCGCACTCCCAATCCTCCCAGCCTTCTCAGCTCTTTCAGAAAAATTTTCTTCTATACCTTCCCTTTACTTTAGATATAGAAAGGATACAGGATCACCGAAGGATTACCGAAAGATGAGCGAAGTATAAACGTCTAATCACCGCCTAAAAACCAGAAAAATATCCTACTCCAATCCCATTCATAATCTATTTCAAATTTCTTATTCCACCCAGCCTTCTCAGCCTTCCCAATCCTCCCATTAACTAGAAAAAACACCTTGTTATTGCTGAAAAACTAACGACTAAAGCCTAAAACCTAATAACTAATGATAAAAAAGTTATTTTATTATCTATTGATAATGAGTTAATTATAATTTTTCTCTAAAAAAAGATGAAAAAAAGTTGCCAAAAAATTTGCAGAATGAAAAAATCGTAGTACCTTTGCAACCGCAAAAGAGACAGAAAAGGAGTTCATAAAAATAAAGGAGAGGTGCCGGAGTGGTAACGGAGCAGATTGCTAATCTGTCGGCGGGTAACCGTCGCCTGGGTTCGAGTCCCAGTCTCTCCGCATCTTTTAGCAAAGACTGATAAATTCGGGGCGTAGCGTAGTCCGGTCATCGCGCCTGGTTTGGGACCAGGAGGTCGCAGGTTCGAATCCTGCCGCCCCGACAAAAATAAAATATTTCATTAATGTTTCCTTGTGAGTTGCATTATTGGAATATTTTTTTTGGAAAATGGTCACGTAGCTCAGCTGGATAGAGCATCTGCCTTCTAAGCAGACGGTCACAGGTTCGAATCCTGTCGTGATCACGAGAATTTGTTTCATTTTGTATTAAAATTTATGTTCGAAATAACGCAGGGTTTTTACTCTGCGTTATTTTGTTTTAACGTTATGTTTTATAGTTATGAATAAAATAAAAGATTTTTATTTTGAATTACTACTTTTGTTGTTTTCTATGGGTATCCCATTTGCACTTGGCACAACTGAAACAGTAGGGGGTATGCTTGCCTCTTTTCTGATTTTTTGGCTACTGTGGTATCTTTCGTATGGGGTGTTTTTCGTATTTTTTTCTTTAGTAATGCTCACTTGTGCGCTATTATTGCCTGCGAGTATCTGGTTTGGCGAACCTACTATAACGATGATAGGGGCTTTTATAGAAACTGATTTTCAAGAAGCTAATGAATTTATACATTCATTACCTGCCTACGCTTATATGCTTTCACTTGCTACCTTGCTTTTTGGCGGCTATATTCTTTACTTAGGCAGAAAGAAGGAAAGAATATACAATAAGAAAAGAAATCTGATAGCAATAACAATGGCTATAGTGAGTATTGTCATTACAATAGAACGCCCTATAAGAAAAATAAAAGAAGTACAAAAATTCGAATGGCAACACTCTCATACTCTAATAATCTCGTTTTACGCTTCACTTTACACCGATGTAATGTCGTATTATGAGTTTCATAAAAACCTCAAAATGAATCTTGATAATCCCACTACTTGGCAGATAACTTCAGTCGCACCTAAGTACCAAAATTATGTATTGGTGATAGGCGAGAGTATGCGTAGTGATTATATGTCGCTATATGGGTTCCCGTTAGAAAATTGTAGCTTTTTAAAAGAAGTAAAAGGTACTGTCTTAGAAGGGTTTACCTCTACAGCACCTAACACAACAGCCTCTTTGTTACGAATGTTTATACAGATGAAAGGAGAGGATTTTGTGTATGAAAACAACCTAATCAGCTTAGCCAAAAAAGCGGGGTATGATACTTATTGGTTATCTAATCAAGGGGGAGTAGGAGAGTTTGATACTCCTGTATTTAAAATAGGATATTTAGCTGATAATAAGAAATTTATGAAGAAAGGAGGGTATGACTCTAAATTAGTGTATGACAGTGCTTTGCTACCAGTATTTAAGGAGTATCTATCAGCTCCTGCAACACGACCACGTTTGTTTATACTTCATTTAGTAGGCTCACATCCGCTGTTTCAGAAACGTTTAGAGCAACCTATTCATTATCATTATTATAACGAAAGTATTTCAGCCTATATACAGACGATAGAACAGACAGATAATTTGCTAAAGCAAGTCTATAACATATTACAAGAGCGTGGTATGCCTTTCTCACTCATATATTTTTCTGATCACGGTCTCGAAACTAAAGATAAAGGTACTGATAAAGCCACATTGGCACATGGTGTTTGTAAGGCAAGCTATAGAGTACCTTTTGTACAGATAAATAGTGATGACACTATACATAAGAAAATAAAGGTAAAAAAATCAGCTTTTCATTTTCTTGATGGATATGCCCAATGGTTAGGAATTAAAGAAAAAAGTTTGAAAAATAACTATGATTTTTTATCCTCAAAACCTGATACATTAAAGGTTTATACAGGTAAATATATACTTTTTGATACTTTGCAAGAAGATAAAGTGTTAGACAACAAATAATTCAAAATTATTTCCTATCTTTGCCCTGCGCGGCACAATATTTGTATAAAGCAAAATACTGAAAAATTAATTAATATATGGAACAAAGAACTGCTGTTGATATCAGTAAAATAAACGAAAAAATCGAGAGGGAAAGTGCCTTTATCGATATACTTACTGCCGAAATGAATAAGGTTATCATTGGGCAAAAACATATGGTCAATGCCTTGCTTATAGGCTTGTTAGGCAAAGGGCATATCCTGTTAGAGGGGGTACCTGGGCTGGCTAAAACCCTCTCTATCAATACGCTGGCTAAGTCAGTACACGGCTCTTTCAGTCGTATACAGTTCACCCCCGACTTACTGCCTGCCGATGTCATTGGTACAATGACCTACAACATCAAGCAAAATGAGTTTTCTATCAAAAAGGGACCTATCTTTGCTAACTTTGTATTGGCTGACGAGATAAACCGTGCTCCTGCTAAGGTACAATCAGCGCTGTTAGAGGCTATGCAAGAGCGCCAAGTAACCATAGGCGACTCTACTTTTAAGCTCGATACTCCTTTTATGGTTATGGCTACTCAAAACCCTGTAGAGCAAGAGGGTACTTATCCGCTACCTGAGGCGCAAGTAGACCGTTTTATGCTAAAAACAGTAATTGACTACCCTAAAATAGACGAAGAACAGCAGATTATGCGCGATAACCTAAGCAATAGCTATGCGGTAGTAAACCAAACAGTGAGTTTAGAGCAGATTACCAACGCACAGGCGGCTGTTAGAGAGGTATATATGGACGAGAAGATAGAAAAATATATTTTGGACATCATCTTTGCCACCCGTTATCCTGAAAAATACGGTTTAGCAGACCTTAAGCCGCTTATTAGCTTTGGAGCTTCGCCACGTGGTAGTATCAATCTTGCTATGGCAGCTAAGTGCTATGCTTTTATCAAGCGTCGTGGTTATGTCATTCCTGAGGACGTACGTGCTGTAGTATTCGATGTGCTCCGCCATCGTATAGGTATCACTTACGAAGCTGAGGCTGAGAATATTACCTCTGTAGAGATGGTACATAAAATCGTAAACACGATTGAAGTACCTTAGTAATTAGCCAATTTGCCGTTAAAATGATAATCATCACTTTTTTGATTGACAGTATAGATTTTGGATACAAAAGAATTATTAAAAAAAGTACGCAAGATAGAGATTAAAACGCGAAAACTCTCTGATAATATTTTCGGAGGGGAGTACCACTCTACTTTCAAAGGGCGCGGTATGACCTTTAGCGAGGTACGTCCGTACCAGTTTGGCGATGATATTCGTATGATAGACTGGAACGTCACGGCACGCTATAATGAGCCTTTCGTGAAAGTATTTGAAGAGGAACGCGAACTGACCCTTATGCTAATGGTAGATGTAAGTGGTAGCGAACTTTTTGGTACACAACAGCAATTTAAGAGCGAAATTATCACCGAAATAGCAGCTACTTTAGCGTTTTCGGCATTGCAAAACAATGATAAAACAGGTTTGATACTCTTTTCAGACCAGATAGAGTTGTTTATTCCGCCCAAAAAAGGCAAATCTCACGTGCTGCGCATCATCAGAGAGCTTATAGAGTTCGAACCTAAGAGTTTTAAAACCAATATAGGCGAGGCTTTGCAGTTTCTCAGCAGGGTGATGAAGAAAAAAGCTATTGTATTTATGCTTTCTGACTTTATCGATAAGGGGTATGAGAAACCTATACAGATAGCGGCTAAAAAGCACGATATTACCGGCATTCGTATCTATGACCAAAAGGAAACAGAGTTGCCTAACTTGGGCTATATAATGGTGAAAGATGCCGAAACAGGAGGTCTTATGCGGGTAAATACAGCTTCTTCGGCAGTGCGCAAAGAGTATGCGCAGCAGTACCGCGAGACGGTGAGTTACTTCGAGGGACTTTGGCAGAAATCAGGAGCTGGGGTAGTGAATTGTCGTAATGACGAGAGTTATACCCAGAAACTATTAGGCTACTTTAAAAGGCGATGAGATAATTAGCAAATTAGTAAAGAAGATGAAGCGATTATTGTATTATACGTTTTTATTAGCTTTTCCAATGCTTTACGCCCAAGAGGTGAAGGTGGAAACTAATACGAAAAACATCAAAATAGGGGAACAAATACAGTATAAAGTGTCGGTAGAAACGCCTGCCGATACACCGGTGTCTTTTCCTGAGGGACAGACATTTGCTCCTTTAGAAATGGTGAAAACCCGTGCAGCTGATACGTTGCGCGATGGCGGGAAGTACCGATTGGTAAAGGAGTATTACCTTACCCAGTTTGACGAGGGAAAGTACACCATTCCGTCTCAGAAAATACGCATCAATAATAAGGATTATTTTACCGATTCGCTATTGGTAGAGGTGCACACAGTGGCTATTGATACCCTCAAACAGCCCCTCTACGACATCAAGCCTATACAAGAGGTTAAGAAACCTTTTACCTCGTATGGGTGGATACTTACAATTATTGCTGCAGTGTTATTGCTGTTGATAGTAGCTTTTGTTTATTTTGTGTTTATCCGCAAAAAGAAATTTCCTTTCTTGCAAACACAGAAAAAACTACCTCCTTTCGACCGTGCTATTCAAGATTTGAAAGAGCTACAAAACTCTAAATACCTGATACAATCGCAACACAAAGAATACTATACTCGTTTAACCGATATAGTGAAAGCCTACTTAGAAGAGGAGGTACATATACTTGCAAAAGAGAGTACTACTGATGAGTTATTGACAAAAATAAATCTACTACAAGAAAAAGGCAAACTAAACCTTAACCAAGAGACGATTACTAACCTCAAAAGGGTATTGCAGACTGCCGATTTGGTGAAATTTGCTAAGAATAAACCCTCTGATGACAATGCTGAATACGACCGCGAAACCATCGAAAATGTGGTGATTAAAACTAAAGAAGCTATTCCGCTTGAACCTACTGACGAACAGGCTATCAATGAGGCACGACAGAAAGCATTAGCCCTCAAAAGGCAAAAACGAAAAAAACTCCTTATAAGAATAGGGGTGGGGATACTCCTTTTCTTCTTGCTCGGGGGAGTAGGATTGTATTTTGGCTATCGTACCCTTAAAAATTGGTTGTTCAATCCGTATGTGGCAGAGCTAAACGAAGGCAAATGGGTAACTAGTGATTATGGCTACCCTATTACTGAGCTTACTACTCCGAAAGTGCTAATGCGCAAGCAGATAGTAGATATTACCGGCTTCAAACCTATTATTCACAGTCAGAGTACTTTCTATTTTGGTAGCCTCAACTCTGAGCTGTATATAATGACCAATATTATCACCTTTGTAAAGGAAACCGGAGGTAATAGTAGTGAGCGCGGTGATGGTAATATCTCTTTAGACCCGCAGTTGGTCAATGAGATAGTGCTCGCACAGCTCGATAAGGCGGGGGCTAAGAATATCACCACTTTGCAAGAGGAATACACAACCCCTGCGGGTGTAAAAGGAATGAAAGTATTTGGTGAAATGACACTGCCCGATAAAAACGGCAATCCTTTCAAAGCAAATTATGAGCTTTATAGCTTTACTGAAAATGGTGCCTTACAGCAGTTGCTCATCACCTATATAAATGATTTTAATGCAAAGGCTATTGCTAAGAGGGTAGTAAACTCAATTGCATTTAAAACAGAATAACCACCTAAAATCGTTAATCAGATGTTTAAAAATATTGTATTTGCCAATCCTGAGTTTTTCTGGCTGCTGTTGCTTTTGCCACTAATGCTGTTGTGGTATTGGTTTTGGAATAAGAAATCACAAGCTAATGTTACTTTTTCGACTACCATAGCCTTCAAGAAGACGAAAAGTTGGAGCGATGCTCTTTACCACTTGCTTTTTGTGTTGCGTATGATAGCTATTGCGCTGATAGTGGTAGCCCTTGCTCGTCCACAGACGCACTCAGAGAATGCTAAGACCAAAATAACAGACGGTATTGATATAGTAATGGCGATTGACGTATCGGCTAGTATGTTGTCGCAAGACCTGAAGCCTAACCGCTTCGAGGCACTGAAGAAGGTAGCCTCGCAGTTTGTGAAAGACCGTCCTAATGACCGTATAGGTTTGGTAATTTACGCAGGCGAAAGCTATACTAAAACCCCTGTTACTACCGACAAATCAATTATATTAAATGCTCTTTCTGAAATTACTTATGGGCAGATAGAAGACGGTACTGCTATAGGTATGGGCTTGGCTACGGCTGTAAACCGACTTAAAGAAAGCAAGGCTAAGAGTAGGGTAATTATCCTATTAACTGATGGGGTGAACAATACTGGTTTTATTGACCCACAAACGGCAGCTGAGTTGGCAGCAGAATACGGTATCAAAGTGTATACGGTAGGGATAGGTACAAACGGAATGGCACTATCGCCTTACGCCCTGAATGCCGATGGTAGCATTATATACCGTATGCAGCAGGTAGATATAGACGAGCCACTGATGAAGAAGATAGCCCAAGTGACCAAAGGACGCTATTTCCGCGCTACTAACAACCAGAAGTTGCAACAGATTTATGACGAGATTAACCAGATGGAAACTACTAAGATAGAAGAATTTAAATATACCGAAGTAGATGAGAAATTCAGATGGTGGGTGCTTGTAGCAGGAGTCTTATTATTATTAGAGTTTGTTTTGAAACACACTTTACTTAGAAATGATATTTAAAAAAAAAGAGACTGTCAGAAATTAACTGACAGTCTCTTTTTTTTATTGGCAAATTGGTAAATTGATTATAACAAGTGCTTTTGGGCGCGGTAAGAAGAGCGTACCAAAGCACCACTTTCTACGTGTCGGAATCCTAAGCTCATACCTATTTCTTTATACTTAGCAAATTGCTCAGGGGTAATAAAGGCTCTAACAGGCAAGTGTCGTTTAGAGGGTTGTAGATACTGCCCAATAGTTACGATGTCTACTTTAGCCTCTTTTAGGTCGTGTAAAGTTTCAATTACCTCTTCTTCTTTTTCGCCTAACCCCAACATAATACCCGATTTGGTACGGTTAGCGCCATTCTCTTTTAGATATTTTAATACTCCCAGACTACGATCGTATTTAGCTTGGATACGCACTTCGCGAGTGAGGCGGCGTACTGTTTCCATATTGTGTGAGATAATCTCGGGGGCAGCCTCTAATATACGGTTAAGATTGCGTTCTACTCCTTGAAAATCAGGGATAAGCGTTTCCATAGTAGTATTAGGGTTCATACGGCGTACAGCCCTTACGGTTTCAGCCCAAATAATACTACCCATATCTTTTAGGTCATCGCGGTCTACTGAGGTAAGTACAGCGTGCGAGATATTCATCAGCTTGATAGAGCGAGCCACCTTTTCAGGTTCTTCCCAGTCGAGGCTTTCAGGTCTACCCGTTTTCACTCCGCAGAAACCACAAGAGCGAGTACATATATTGCCGAGAATCATAAAAGTAGCGGTACCTTCGCCCCAGCACTCGCCCATATTAGGACAACTGCCAGAGGTACAGATAGTGTGTAGGTTATATTTATCAACTACATTGCGCAGTTCAGTATATTTTTTGCCGGTGGGCAGCTTTACCCGAATCCATTTGGGTTTAGCTTGAGGAAATGCTTCAGTGGCTACGTGCTCTGAAGCAACAGTTTCTACATTCATTGTATTCTTGAAAATCTATAATTTTATTACAAAAGTAGTACTTTTTTGTCAATTGACAAAATTTTAATTACCAGAGGTCGATTAATTTTCGGTCATTCTTCGCTCATCGTTCGCTCATCCTATACGTGAGGTATACAGTATTCGCATTTAACTTTAGGTACGTTTAAATCTCGCACAGCACCATAGAGTTAAATGTAAATGCTGTGAATAATTTTGCTTATTTCTGTATAAATCACTAACTTTGCGACTCCTGATTATAGTAATCGATGAACAGAAAAAAAACAACTAAAGATATGGTGCGGGCTTCAGTGGCGGAGTATCTTACTTTTGTGACAGCTACAGGTGAGAGTAATATACAAAGTCTCTATGCCGATGAAAACGTATGGCTTTCTCAGAAAATGATGGGATTGCTTTATGATGTTGATGTAAGAACGATTAATTATCATTTACAAAAAATATTCTCTGACAATGAGTTAGATGAAAAATCAGTTATCCAAGATTTTCGGATAACTGCCGATGATGGTAAGACGTACAATACTAAACACTATAACCTATCGGCAATTATAGCGGTAGGGTACAAGGTAAATTCAGAAAGAGCAGTACAATTTCGCAAATGGGCAACGCAGATTATTCAAGAATTTACCATTAAGGGCTTTGCGATGGACGATGAGCGGCTAAAAAATGATGGTACGCTCCTTGGGAAGAAGTATTTTGAAGAACAACTACAGCGCATACGCGAAATACGCCTATCAGAACGCAAATTTTATCAGAAAATAACGGATATTTACACTACTTCTATCGATTATGACCCTAAATCAGCTAGCACACAGCGTTTTTTTGCTACTGTGCAAAACAAATTGCATTGGGCGATACACGGACATACTGCTGCAGAGGTGATTTATGAGCGCGCTGATGCTGAGAAAACTAATATGGGGCTTAACACTTGGAAAGATGCGCCTAAAGGCAAGATATCCTTTTGATGTAGTAGTGGCTAAAAACTACCTGACCGAAGATGAAATGGCGCAGCTACAGCGGTTGGTATCGGCTTATTTGGATATGGCAGAAGATATGGCACAGCGACATATACCGATGACAATGAGCGATTGGGAGCAACGCTTGAATCGCTTTTTAGCATTTGCTGACCGCCAAGTATTGCAAGACGAAGGCAAAATAACCGTAGAAATAGCTCGCGCACACGCACTTAGCGAGTTTGAGAAGTATCGCATTGTGCAAGATAGGCTTTTTGAATCAGATTTTGATAAATTTATAGAGAATAGTCTGCTAAGTTAAAAAATAGTTGTATATTTGTCGCAAATTTTAGAAGTTATTATTATGGGAACACTTACTATTAAACCACCTAAAGGAGTTAGCCTAAGTGATGCAAAAATAGCTCTCGAACGACTTAATTTTGAAATAATAGACGATCAGGAGTATACCATTTCTGATGCTTATAGAAAAGAGTTGCACAATCGCTTAAGAGAATGGGAATTATCTCCAGAAACAGGAATATCTTTAGACGATGCTAGAAAATTAGCATAGAGTTATAGAAAATAAATACAAAATTTAAAAACCATTTAAATCCTATTTAAAAGAGACAGAAAAACAATAACATAAAGACATAAATTAGCGTTTCGCTTTACGATTTTCCTTTCTAAAAAAAGTTTAAACAGCTTCAGAAAAAGTAAACCATTAAGCATATGAAAATAAAATTAAAAATTATTCCTTTAATAGGAATTGAGATCAATGATTCAAAGATTACTTTTGGTAGTAACATTAATGAAATTATCAAAATACTTGGTGAGCCTGACTACAAGAATGAACGTCAACTTTATTATGATACTCTTGAATTTAGGATGGATTTTGATAATGACAAAAATTTAAAATTTGTAGAATTACAAGGTCCTGAAACAGAGAAAATTAATCCAGAAATATATGGAATAAATCCTTTTGAGATTGAAGCAAATGAATTGATAACAATCTTAGAAGAAAAGGATAGCGATATTGATGTTTCAGAGAAACCTTATTGTTATTGTTTTCGAGAAATATCTATAGGAGTTTGGAGGGATACCACACCAGAAAATATTTTAAAATCTATTCCCGAAAATGTCTCTAAAGAGGAAGAATGTATTTGGCAGGAGGAATTAAATAAAGCTAAACATTTTTGGACAATAGGTGCAGGAGTAAAGGGATATTACAAACTATCCTGAACTTTATTTAGAAGTAGAATAATCGCTTTAGTATTAGTAATTTTGATATTCCTTCAAAATATATGACACTTTTTATATGAGTTTTTATCAGATACTTTAGGGCGTAATTGGGAAGTACCCGTAACTGATAACCTTATCACTTGGGTGTTTGATGAGAACTCCTTTGTGCCTGCGGCTAAACTTGTAGGTGATAAATCGTATAGCATCCTCACCGACCATTTAGGAACGCCGTATGAGGCGTATGATGAAAATGGGGAAAAGGTGTGGGCACGAGAATTAGATCTTTATGGGAATGCTATTGCTGGTGATAGCTCGTTTATTCCTTTCTTATACCAAGGACAGTATTATGATGAAGAGATTGGGTTAGCTTATAACCGTTTCCGTTATTACTCACCTGAAAACGGTACTTATATTAGCCAAGACCCGATAAGGCTAGTTGGGAATAACCCTAATTTCTATGGGTATACTTTTGATTGTAATACAGAGGTGGATGTTTGGGGGTTAACGATTGGAGATAGAACATTTAAATATGTAATTCAACAAGGGGATTCGAACGGAGGGTGGGTGCATATTGATCTAAGACATGTCAGTGGAGGGCACTCTAGAGGTGAAGGTGATTTATTTACGAGAGGTACAACAAGAGATCATTTGGAAAAAGCTGCAAATAAAATTGTAAAAAAGGTAAAAGAATAACTAAGGATATAACTAAGAAAATGCAATCTTTTGAAATGAAAATCAAAATAAAAGGAAATAAGAAAGAGCTTGTCAGAGTTTATGTTGACACCATTGAAAAGAAAATAATTACAATATTCCCTGCTAGAGGAAATGGAAATCACTAAAAATATTATATGACTATTAAATTTGATATTGCATCAACATACGATGAAAAAATTTCTGAATTTGAATTAGGAGATATAACTATTCAGCAATCGGAATTTATTATAACAAGCAAAAGGGACAAAGCCCCCTATCAAAATTTTATGCTTTTCCCTACACTGACTAATTTTCTGTATAGTCTGAGAGATAGCATTTCTAAAAATCAAAAGAATATTACGTTTACAGCGTTAGATTCTTCTTTTGAATTTCATTTAGAAATTTATGAAAATATGATTATTTTAGATAAGAAAATAGAAGTCCCTCTCAATATTTTTTTGAATACTGTATATGGAGCTTCAATGAGTTTATATTTAAATTATAAAGGAAAAGTAGATAATAGTAATGGTATTTTAGATGAATTTAAAACAGAATTAGATAGTTTTAAAAGAATTTTATTCTAAAAGTGAGTTTTTTATCAATAAGGGGCGTATGATGAAAAGGGGGAAAAGGTGTGGGCACGAGAATTAGATCTTTATGGGAATGCTATTGCTGGTGATAGCTCGTTTATTCCTTTCTTATACCAAGGACAGTATTATGATGAAGAGATTGGGTTAGCTTATAATAGGTTTAGGTATTACTCACCTGAAAGCGGTACTTATATTA